>NPIE01002596.1_pt1 | contig 22239 bp, 16 predicted proteins | sample 8637661 | NCBI WGS metagenome assembly NPIE01 (sample SAMN07420842, study PRJNA396082) | bioreactor metagenome | isolation source: sample BA12 brine-fed electro-methanogenic bioreactor BA | place: Japan: Kochi | collected 2016-12-09
TTTCACCGGCATCGGCCGGGTCAAGCGGATCGTGCTTTTCGATACCCTGCTCGCGCAGATGTCCCACCGGGAAATTCTGGCGGTGCTCGCCCACGAGGTCGGGCACTGGAAAAAACGGCATGTGTTCAAACGTCTGCTGAAGGCCCAACTGCTCGCCCTGGTCGGGCTCTACCTGGCCCACCGGCTCATCGCCTGGGGCGGGCTGCCGGGGCTGCTCGGCCTGGAGCAGGCCTCGTTTTACTCGCAACTGGTGATCCTGTCGTTTGTGGCCGGGATCGGCGGGTTTTTCTTCACGCCCCTGGGCGCTTGGCTCTCCCGGCGGGACGAGCGCCAGGCCGACCGGTTCGCCTGCGACCTGACCGGCGATGCCGACTCCCTGGCTGCCGGACTGGTCAAGCTTTCGCGGGAAAATCTCGCCAATCTGCATCCCCATCCGCTTTATGCCGCGTTTCATTATTCCCACCCGCCGGTGGTGGAGCGGGTGCGTCGGTTGCGGGCGATGGCCGGCAGCTTAAATGGCAGGAGTGAGTCGAAAATCGGTTAAATGGACCGGTCTTTCTCGATGGGTGCCGGTTCCCGAATCAAAGCCCCGAGCCTTGGCGGGCAAAGGGGGGTCCTTCTGGTGCTGAAAACCCGGTCTGAACTAGCAAGAGCCTCGCGGTCGCCAAGGCCTGGAGCTTCTGCTGCTCCGCCGTCTCGAAGAATGTCGGACTAATCGTCTGGTTGCCGCTTTCTTCGATTGCCAGGATTTCGAGTTCGTACTCCGTGCCTGCATCGAGAAATTCCGGTGGCACGGTGAGGCTCGTGGTTCCTGCCGGAACCTCGACGCTATAGACGCGCAGAGGGGCCACTCTGGTAACGATGACCTGGTAGCCGACGATGGCGACCGGCTGCTGCGGCGGATTAAATGCCGTGGTCTGGGTGACCGGCTCCCACATTGTGACCGTGTTGAAAGGGCTAACCACCTCACCTTCGGTTGGCGGGACAATCACGGGCCCGGCCGGAACAACGTGCGTGAACCTCGTCTTGCCGTCCTGCTCCATGCCATCAATCGTCGTGGTCTCGAATGCGTATACTCCCTCGGGGAAACGGCCCGCTAAAGAATTTGAGCGTTGTCAGCGTTCGTTGCTCCTTGTCGTCTTTGCCCCAACTTTCCGGGGCAGCGCCCACCAACCAGACCCAAGGCACTTTTCCCGAGCTCTGGCCGCGGATCCACCCTGCGGCAGGGAATTTCCCTTGCGAAGGGCAGCGCCGAGCGCTATCTTGGGCGGCGTTTCCATTGCTTCTCTTCTCTCCGAGGTTGCCTGCCATGCCGGTGATCATCCTGACCACGGTGCTGACCCTTTCGGCATTATATGCCCCCCAGCCGCTGCTTCCGGTCATTATGGGCGAATTCGGCGTCAGCCGGGCCAGCGCCGCCTTTCTTACCACCGTCTCCTTCATCCCGCTGGGCATTGCCCCGCTGGCCTACGGATTTATTCTCGAGGCGGTGTCGCCGCGCAAAATGCTGCGGCTGGCCGTTGCCTTGCTGGCGCTCTCCGAATTTCTGTTTTTCTGGGGGCCGAACTTCTCCAGCCTGGTGGCTGTCCGCCTGCTTCAGGGGGTGCTGATTCCGGCCATTCTCACCGCGCTGATGACCTACGTGTCACTGGTCAGCGACAAGTCGACGGTGCAGCGCGCCATGTCCATCTATATCGCCGCCACCATCCTCGGCGGGTTTCTCGGTCGGGCCTGTTCCGGTTGGGTGGCGACCACCTTCGGCTGGCGCTACAGCTTTCTGCTGCTCGGCGCGAGCCTGCTGGTCGGTTTCCTGCTGCTCGCCCGTCTGCAGGGGGAGACTCGTCTGAAACTGGCCCGGCCGCGCCCGGAGATGATTCTCGAGGTTTTGCGCGAGCCTCGCTTCCTGCGCGTCTATCTGCTGGTCTTCTGCCTGTTTCTGACCTTTGCCGCGGTCATGAACTTCCTTCCCTTTCGCCTGACCGATATCAGCGAACAGGCGACCGAGTTCCGCATCGGCTTGATGTACACCGGCTACGTGATGGGGATGGTCACCTCGCTGAACGCGGTGCGGGTGAGCCGGAGGCTTGGTGGCGAAGTTCAGGCGATGATCTGGGGCATGGCGGTTTTTTCGCTGGCCCTGCTGGGGCTGGGAGTGCCCCGGGCCGAAGTGCTGTTCGCGGTGATGTTCCTGTTCTGCGCGGCCATGTTCCTGGTGCATGCCACGGCCTCCGGATACCTGAACCGCTATGCCGCGGGAAGCCAGGGGATGGTCAACGGCCTCTATGTCGCTTTCTATTACGCCGGCGGAACCGTCGGTTCCTACGCTCCGGGTTTCATTTACAAGGCCTTTGGCTGGGAGGCGTTTCTGCTGGCTCTGCTGATGATTTGCGCGGCCGGACTGGTGCTGGCCTGGTGTAGCCGCAAGGGGGCCGAACCGACCACCAGGGCCGAGACCTCCTACGATTAGACCGCTTGACAGGCAATGCCTGGCAAGGTATGTAAGAGAGGTTGTCCAGCCTCATCGATCTCTTGACTCAGACTTTCCAGGAAAGAAAGGAACACAGATGAAACGCGGATTCTCAATGACTATCGGAGTTCTGGCTGTTCTGCTGATGGCCGGCGGCGCTTTTGGCGCCAATGATCTGGCCCCCGAACAGTGGAAGCAATATGGCCGCTCCGGTGACAAAAAGATGGTCCTCAAGGATCTGAAAGACAAGATCAGCTACAGCATCGGCCTCAATATCGGTCGGGACTTCCAGCAGAACGACATGGATATCAACCCCGACATCCTGGCCCAAGGGATCAAGGACGTCCTGTCCGGCGGTGAAATCCGGATGAGCGACGAAGAGATCCAGGAAGCCCTGATGGCCTTCCAGCAGGAAGCGGCCACCAAGCAGCAGGAGCGGATTCAGGAAATGGCCGAGGGAAACCGCAAGATGGGCGAGGAGTTCCTGGCTGAAAACGCCAAAAAGGACGACGTCGTCACCCTGCCGAGCGGACTGCAGTACAAGATCATCGAGGAAGGCAACGGCAAGACTCCCGGCCCCGACGACACGGTGACCGTCAACTATCGCGGCACCCTGATCGACGGCACCGAGTTCGACAGCTCCTACCAGCGTGGTGAGCCGGCGTCCTTTCCGGTCAAGGGCGTGATCCCCGGGTGGACCGAGGCCCTGCAGCTGATGAGGGAAGGGGCCAAGTGGCAGCTCTTTATCCCCGCCGACCTCGCCTACGGCGAGCGCGGCGCCGGCCGGGTGATCGGCCCCAATTCCGCGCTGGTCTTCGATGTGGAACTGCTCGAGGTGAAGTAAGCTGGCAGATTCGAAGAGAACCGAGGCCGCCTGCACCAGCATGCTGGTGCAGGCGGCCTGTTTTTTAGCAGAAATCGGCCTCTTGCCTCCCCGGGCAGGAGCTATGCAGGCGAAAGGAAAGAAACCATGGCTGAAGCTAAACTTGGTAGCTCGGTGAAGGTTCATTACACCGGCAGGCTGGATGACGGGACCGTCTTCGACTCGTCGAAGGAGACCGAGCCGCTGGCCTTCACCATCGGCAAAGGCGAGGTCATTCCAGGCTTCGAACAGGCCGTGGTCGGCATGCTGCCCGGCGAGACCAAAACCGCCATCGTTCCGGCCGATCTGGCCTACGGGCCCCACCGCGAAGACATGGTCGCCCAGATGGCCCGCAAGGACATCCCCATCGAAACCGAACTTGGGTTGGGGCATCAACTTGAGGTCAGCCAGGAGGATGGGCCGACGTTTCTGGTCATGGTCACCGAACTCAGCGAGGATTCGGTAACCCTCGACGCCAACCATCCGCTGGCCGGCAAGGACCTGACCTTTGATATCGAAATGCTCGAAGTCGCCTGATTCGCGGCCGCTTTGGTCCAACCCTGAAATTCCCCCCTAAGCGAAGGGTCGGCATGCTCCTGCCGGCCCTTTGTTCTTGTGAAAGTTACTGAAAAACGGTATGGTTTTTAAATGAAGGGTGCTTCCGGAGAGCTATCCGCGGTTTGGGAGAGGTCTGCCGGGATGTCAGTGGCGATAAACCTGTTGACAAGAGGGGACGGGTGGCAGTGCTTCGCAACAAGATCCTACTGGCTGACGATCCGGAGATCCTGTCTGCCATGGAACGATCGATTTTCACCCGGGAGAGCTTTTCCCTGGTGGTGACCGCCAGCGGGCAGGAGGCCTTTGAAATCATCGAGGAGCAGGATCCGATCCTGGCCATTCTCAGCCAGGATATGACGGATCTGAGCGGCGATCAATGCTGTCGCCTGGTGAAGGCCGACCCCTTCCTGCGTTCCACGCCGATCTTCCTGGCGGCCCGCTCCGGCCGCGAAAAAGAAATAACCCGCTGCCGCAATGCCGGTTGTGACGAGGTCATTTCACGGCCGATCGACGGCCAGCAGCTGATGGTTCTCGCCTGCCAGATCCTCCAGATCGGTGACCGGGCTGCGGCCCGTTACCAGACGAACTTGCCGATCCGCATCGGTCCCGTCGACGGCAAGCCCGAAAGCGGCTGCATCCTGGACCTGAACACCGGCGGCGCCTTCATCCAGACCGACTGTCTCCACCCCATCGACACCCTGGTGGCCCTCAGTATGGATCTGCCCGGTCCTCCCGGGGAGCTGCGCTGCCAAGCCAGGGTGGCCTGGGTCAACCATCCGGAGTGGATCAAAAACTCCCGCTTGCCCGAAGGGATGGGCGTCCAATTTATCGATCTGGGTGGTGCGGGGAGGGCGGCCATCGAAGCGTATCTCGCCGATGGCCCCGAGCCGCTATCTGCTGAAACCGGCAAGCGAAAGGGCGCAAAATAGTCCTGCCGGCAAGCCGCCCGGGCTCGACCCGCTGCCGATATCCGTAGGATTGCCATGGCCGAGATAGAAGAAATTCTGACCTTCTGGTTCGGCGACCCCGGCGCAAGTCCAGCCTTTGACCAGGATCGCCAGAAGCTCTGGTTCGGCGGCGGCGAAGCGGTTGATCGGCTGATCCGCGAACGGTTTGCCGAAACCCTGGCCCAAGCCGGGCGAGGTGAGTTCGATTGCTGGGCCCATGGATCCCGGGGCAACCTGGCACTGATCCTTCTGTTCGACCAGTTTCCCCGTAATATCTTCCGTGGCGAAGGTCGCGCCTACGCCTACGACGCGCAGGCTCTGAATCATACCCTGGGCGGGATGGCGCGGCGCCAGGATTCCAGCCTGAGCATTGTCGAGCGGGCGTTTTTCTATATGCCCCTCGAACACGCAGAGGATCTGGAAATGCAACGCCGCTCGGTGCGCGCCTTTGAAGCGCTGCGGGCAGAGGCTCCCGCGGAGTTGAAACCGATGTGCGAGGGGTTTCTCGATTACGCCTGGCACCATCTGCGGATTATCGAACGGTTCAGCCGCTTTCCCCACCGCAACGCGGCACTTGGCCGCCCATCCACCGAAGCCGAGAAGGCTTTTCTGCAACAGCCCGGCTCCTCATTCTGAGTCGGGCCGGTCACGAAAATCCCCGCTCAAGATGCGGACACCGCGCAGCTGCGGCAGGTTCCAGTAGTAGCACCAGACCCTTAGCTGCCGGCCGTCGGCCAGGGTCGCGGTCGTCTGGCGCCTCAGGTAGACGCTGTCGGCCTCGTTGGTCGAATCGTATTCTTCCAGGCCATCCAGGGCGCGCAGGGTTTCCGCGTAACCATCGGAATCGAGTTCCACCACCTCCCCGAAGACCCTTCCCGTGCCCGGTTCGAGATAGGGGTAGCCACCATCGCTGACGAAAAACAGCCGCCCCGCCACCGTGGCCGGAGTTTCGCGGCGGGTGCGTCCCTGGAGGAACCGGCCATAATTTTTCTCGCCGGGGCGCAGGGTGCCATAGACGAATATCGGAAGCAAATGGTCGTCGTGCGGTTTGCTCTTGGCCACGGGTCCTCAGCCTCTCGTGGGGAGAGATCGGCGGATCGCGAGCCCTTGCCCGGGCTCTTCCGGCCGGTCAGTTCAGGGGGATGTTGCCGCATTCGCGCCGGGGGGTAAAGACAAATTTTGATGTACCCTTCCTGGGGTGCCGGGCTGCCGGCGACGAAGCGGCTGCCATGCGGAACCTTCGCCGCCCGACTTGAAAAAAGGCCATCATTCTATAAGCTTTTGATATGGACTCGACCCGCTGCCCATCGCCTCTGCGCGTTTCCCTGGCCCGGCGATGCCGTTTGTGATTTTCGAAAACTCCCTCAACCCCACCGCCCGGAGGAATTTCCCCTTGCTCCAGGAGCCATTGGAACTGCGAAAATTCGTTGCCCCTGAATTCACCTTTGGCCCGGGAGCACGGCGCCTGGCCGGACGCTGCGCCAGGAACCTGGGGGCGGGGCGGGTGCTGGTGGTAACCGATGGCGGAGTGAGCAAAGCCGGCTGGGTCAAGGACGTGACCGACAGCCTGACTGCTGCCGGCCTGGTCGCCACCGTGTTCTCCGCGGTGAGCCCGAACCCACGGGCCGAAGAGGTCATGGCCGGGGCCGCGATCTACCAGGCCGCGGGCTGTAACGCGCTGGTCGCCGTCGGCGGCGGCAGTCCCATGGACTGCGCCAAGGGGATCGGAATCGTCAGCTCCAACCGGCGCCATATCCTGGGGTTCGAGGGGGTCGACCAGGTTCAGTCGCCGATGCCGCCGCTGATCTGCATCCCCACCACCGGCGGGACCTCCGCCGACGTCTCCCAGTTCGCCATCATCAATGACCAGACCCGGCAACTGAAGATCGCCATCATCAGCAAGGCGGTGGTCCCCGACGTTTCGCTGATCGACCCCGAGACCCTGGTGACCATGGATGCTCATTTGAGCGCCTGCACCGGAATGGATGCCCTGACCCACGCCATCGAAGCCTACGTCAGCAGTGCCCATTCGCCGATGACCGACCTGCATGCTCTTGAGGCGATCCGGCTGCTTTTGCCGAACCTGCTTCCCTCCATCGAAAACCCGGCGGATATTCGGCTGCGCAGCGCCGTGATGCAGGCAAGTCTGCAGGCCGGACTGGCTTTTTCCAACGCCATTCTCGGCGCCACCCATGCCATGGCCCACAGCCTCGGCGGCTATCTGGATCTTCCCCACGGCGAATGCAACGCGATCCTGCTCGATCACGTCATCGCCTTCAATTACCGTTCGGCTGCCGAACGCTTCGACCGCATCGGCGAAGCCATGGGGCTCGATCTGCGGGGGCTGACGAGTCGTCAGCGCAAAGCGGCCCTGGTCGGCGCGGTACGGCAGCTGAAACAAGCCGTCGGCTTGGACATCCCCCTGCATACCCTGGGCGTCAAGGGGGCCGACCTGGCCCGGCTCAGCGAGCAGGCGCTCCAGGATCCCTGCATGGTGACCAACCCCCGTCATCCTGATCGGCGGGACATCGAGGTTCTGTATGAAGAAACCCTATGAGCCTCGCGACAACTGGGAGGAGTTGCGCCAGCAATTGATCGGTCTGGGGGAAGGGTCGTTCAGGAAAAGTCATTATCCCGAGCTGCAGCAGCGTCTGGCCGAACTGGAGCGGTTCAGGGCCCTGCTCGACCATTCGAACGATGCGATTTTCCTGGTTCGAATTCCTTCGGGACAGATCGTCGACATCAACCAGGCGGCCTGTGAACAGCTGGGCCTGGGGCGGGATGAGATCCTCGCTCAAAACTTCGACGATCTGCTTCGATTCCCCGGAATTATCCGCATGAGCCGGCCGGGGGGAAGGGAACTGCTGTCGACCTTTCTGCACGCCGGCCGGGACAACGAAATTCCCGTGGAAATAACCCTCGGCCAGGTGAGTTTCAGCGGCACCGAATATCTGGTGGCGGTGGTCCGCGATATTTCCCGGCGCCTCAAAGCCAAGCGGGAGCTGGAAAGCCACCAGATTCTGCTCAGTTCGGTACTGGATCATACCGACAATGCCTTTCTCGCTCTGGATGAGCAGCGACGGGTCATTTATTACAACGAAGAGTACCTCAGGCTCTATCCCTTCGGCCGTGAGTTCATGGATTCCCGCCCGGGCGTCGCCGACCTGATCCGCCGGGCCTGCGAAATCGGCCTTTACCCCTGGGACCAGGTGGACCAGCTGATCGACCGGCGGATTCGAAATCTGGAGAGTCTGGGGTCGGCCAATCTGATCGAAACCCCGCGCCAGGATGGTCTGCTGCTCGAAGGCTTCGCCTCGAAGCTGCCGGGGGGCGGCTATCTGCTGACCTTTCGCGATGTCACCGAACGCAAGCGGGCCGAAGAGGCCCTGCGCGAGAGCGAACAGCGCTTTCGGTCGGTCTTCGAAACGGGCCCGGCGGGCATTTTAACCCTTTCTCCGGAAGGGGAGATCCTGCAGGCCAATCCGGCTTTTTGTCAGTTTGTCGGCTATAGCCGGGATGAACTGATGCACCTGCCGATTTCCCGGATCACCTATTTCGACGATCGGGAGAAGACCGAGCGTTATTACCGGGCCGTGGTTCAGGGCAAGCGGTCTTCGGTTAATTACGAAAAGCGTTATGTCCGCGCCGATGGCACGGTTATCTGGGGGCATGCCACGGTGGCCTGCGTTCTTGATGCCCAATCCCGACCGCGATACTGCATCGGCATGGTCCAGGATATCACCGACCGCAAGCGGGCCGAGGAGGCCCTGCGCGAGAGCGAAGAGCGGTTCCGTTCGATTTTCGAAAACGCCGCGGCCGGGATGGGGGTGATTTCGGCCCGGGGCGGTTTTTTGCAGGTCAACTCCGCGCTCTGTCGGTTTTTAGGCTATCCCCGGGAGCAGCTGTTGAAAATGAACGTCTTTGACGTGACCCGCCCCGCGGACATGGAGATGGTCGAAACCCTGTTCGAGGAAGTGCGCAGGGGACGGCGGCACGTTTTCAATTTTGAGAGGAGGTATCTGCGCCAGGACGGAACCACCGTCTGGGGGCAGACCACTTCCGCCTGGCTTCTGGACGAGGGGTTTCGGCCCAGTTATGCGGTGATGTTGGTGCAGGACATCACCGAGCGCAAACAAGCGGTGGCCGGGCTGCAGCGGGCCCTTCGCGAGACGGAAGATGCCCGCCGGGAAATCGATGCCATTCTCAAGTCGGTGGCCGATGCCCTGGTCGTAACCGATCACGCCGGTCGGATCACCCTGATGAACCGGGCCGCCGAGGAATTGTTCGGCCTAGAAGTGTCCCGGGCTATCGGCCGGCCTCTTGATACCTTCATAAAGGAGCGGATGGGCGGGGGGAAAACCCTCCCCCCCTTGGCGACAACCCGGAACAGCGAACCGGTGGAGCTGGAACTGACTGACGATATTGCCGGCTCACCGCGCTTTCTGCAGGCCAGGGTATCGACGATTTTCGCCCTCGACGGCAGGACGACCGGGGTGGTCATCCTCTTTCGCGACGTAACCCGGGAGCGGGAAATCGATCGGATGAAGACCGATTTCATATCGACCGCGGCTCACGAGCTGCGCACCCCGCTGACCTCGATCCTCGGTTTTTCCCAGGTGCTGCTGAGTCAGCCGGACCTCAGTGCCGGGGAGCGGGAGGAGTTTCTGCGTTACATCAACGACAAAGGAACCGTCCTTGCCGACATCGTCAAGGAGTTGCTGGATATTGCCCGTATCGAGTCCGGGCAGGGGCTCAGCCTGAACAGTTACCCGTTTCCACCCGGGGAGATGGTTGGCCTGATGGAGCCCCTGATCAAGGCGACGGGAGGGCAGCACCATTTCGAGGTCAACCTGACCGGCGGCGATATTCGGTTGCTGGCCGATCGTTCCAAAATCGGCCAGGTGCTGGAAAACCTTCTCAGCAACGCCATCAAATATTCGCCTGCCGGCGGGCCCATTCGGATCGATGGCTGCGCCGATGGAAGTTATTACCGGATTTCGGTAACCGACCAGGGAATTGGCATGACCGCAGAACAGGTCCATCGGGTCTTTGACAAGTTTTTCCGGGCCGATGTCTCCAACACCGCCATCGGCGGGGTCGGGCTCGGGATGAGCATCGTCAAGCATATCGTCGAAGCCCACGGCGGGGGCATCGCCGTGGAAAGCGAGCCGGGCAAAGGAACGCGAGTGAGTTTCACCCTCCCGCTGGCCACCGCGAATCTGGCAACGTCCGAACCCGACAGGAAGAGCAATTCTGATGACCATCCTGATCGTCGATGATCAACCGGAGGTGAGAAAACTGCTGGAGGTGGTGCTGCGCGAGCCGGAGCGCCGGTTCCTGCACGCGGCTAATGGCGCGGAGGCCCTTGCCATGGCCCGGGAAAGCCACCCGGATCTGATTCTGCTTGATGTCATGATGCCGGGAGGCATGGACGGCCATCAGGTCGCCCGTCTGCTCAAGGATGACCCGGCAACCGCTGACTGCACGATCATCGCCATGACGGCCAAGGTCCAGGAACGGGATCGCGACGAAGCTCTGGCCGCCGGTGCTGACGACTATGTGAGCAAGCCTTTCGACATGCCGGAACTGAAGGCCAAGGTAACCCGGCTTCTGCAAAAATAGCCGGCCGCGGCCTGTTTCGGAAAGGTGCGGACCAACCAGCAAAGGCACCCGAAAAGGATGCCTTTGCTAGTTAACCGGCGGGCTGAGAGGGAATCAGGCCTCGGCTTTCCAGTGGCCGTGAAGGTTGCAGTATTCACGGGCCGTCACCTTGTCAGCGCTGACGGCGAAGGTCGCCTCGGGCTTTTCGCCGGGCTTGAGAAATTGGCGGTAGGCCTTGCCGTCGGCCAGCAGTTCGATCCATTCGATGTAGTGCTTCTCTTCCATGGGGTGTGCCACGCTGCCGACCTTGACGGTAATGGTGCCGTTGCCTTTCTCGATGACCGGAACGTGCTTTTCCCTGGCGGCATCGACCGTGTTCTCCGCCATCAGGTTCATTTTCTCGCCGCAGCACACCAGCGCACCGTCGCCGGAGTGCAGGCCTTCAACGATGTTGCCGCAGATTTCACATTTGTAGACTTCCAGTTGTTTCATGGCAAAAACCTCCTTTGAATGAATCAGTAATTTTCCCCGAGCAGCTCAAAATGAGCCCGGGGGTGGGCACAGGCCGCGCAGACTTCCGGAGCCCGATCCGCTTCATGCAGGTAGCCGCAGTTGCGACAGCGCCAGACAGTGGGCGCTTCGCGCTGAAACACGCGGCCGCTTTCGATGTTGGCAAGCAGGTCCAGGTAGCGCTTTTCATGCTGCTTCTCGGCCACCGCAATGGCCAGGAACACATCGGCGATCTGGTCAAAACCCTCTTCCCGGGCGACCACGGCGAATCCCGGATACATGTCGGTGTGCTCGTAGTTTTCGCCAGCCGCCGCTTCCCTGAGGTTTTCCGCGGTCGTACCAATGACACCGCAGGGAAAGGAGGCGGTGACCTCCACCTCCCCGCCCTCAAGAAACTTGAACAGCCGCTTGGCATGTTCCTTTTCCTGGTTGGCCGTCTCTTCGAAAATGTCCGCCATCTGGACGAAGCCTTCTTTTTTGGCCTTGGCGGCAAAATAGGTGTAACGGTTGCGCGCCTGGCTCTCCCCGGAAAATGCCGTAAGAAGATTTTTCTCGGTGCGGGTTCCTTTCAGGGACATTGCAAGTTCTCCTTTGGGGTTGAATTAAAGACCTTTGCACTTAAGAGACCAATCTTATCATAATTAAATGCCGATGCAAGCAGAGTCAACGCGAATTTGATTTGTTGATGGATAACCGTTGCTCAGGGTTGCTTTCCGGGGGCGGGGCGATAATAAAAGGCCCCGTTTCCGGGGCCTTTTATTATCGAAGCTGTGCGTTGGAATTACTTTTGGTGGCAGTCGTTGCATTTGGTCGGCGCGCCGTCGGCCTTCATTTTTTTGTGGCAGTCAAGGCAGGTCCCGTGGCCGGCATCCTTGCCGGTGACTTCGATCTTGGCGGGTTCCCCCTCATGGCACTTGTCGCAGCCGAGTTTTTCACCATGCCCCTTGTGATCGAAGGTAATCGTCCCCTTGCCGGTGTAGGTGTAGGTGTCGGCGGCCAGGGCGGGGGCCGCGGCAAAGACGGCCAACAGAGCAATAACAACCAGTTTCTTCATTCCTTTTTTCCTCCTGAGATAAGAGTGGTGAAAAAGGGTAAATAGTTCGATAAATCTAAATCATCATCGGAAAATGTCAAGAGTAAATTTAAGTCTATGCTAACAAAGCCGGCTCAATGATGATGCGTGCGAGCTCTCCTGGTCCCAACGGCTCTCGGCGAGTCTGCCACCGAAAAAGGCCCGCGCATCTTTGCGCGGGCCCTTGTTCGGTGCTGAAGCCGCCCATCGGACTTGAACCGGCGACCTGCCGATGGCCAATCATGTTAGCCAGGGTGGCTGATCTGTCGTCGCTGAACGGTTAGTGTCCCGGCTCCTCCAACTGCAGGGTTTGCCCGGCAGTGACATGTTCACGGCTAACCTCTGCCCCGCTCGGAAAGAGCACGCTCACCCGGTAGCTCTGGTCCGCCTTCACGCCGAAATGCTGAACCAGTGGCTGTTGGGCACAGAACCCGGTCGCGGTGCCGACCTCGCGCACGGCAATCAGTTTATCCCCGGCATACAGCCTGATCTTGGCGCCGACCGCATCGCGATTTGAGCGGCTGCCGACCGCCTTGACCTTGAGCCAATTCTTGTCGTTCTGGTCGTTCAGGTAAAACCTGTTCGGCGCACCCCAGTTGACCACGTACAGGTCGAGGTCGCCGTCGTTATCGACATCGGCAAACGCGGTCCCTTTGGTCCGTACCGTTGAGCACTGCAGCTGCGGCTGCTCGGAAGCGACATCGATGAAGGTTCCGCGGCCGTCGTTGAGGTAAAGCTGGTTGGCCAGCTTGCAGTCTCCTTCGTAAAGGTCCAGGTCGCCATCGTGATCGATATCGCCGAAGGTCGGGCCCTTCCCCCAGCCCTGCCGCGGGTTGGCCACCTGGTTGGAGACATCGGTGAACTGCCCCTTGCCGTTGTTCAGGTAAAGGCCGTTGCGGCCGACATAGTTGGAGACGAACAGGTCGAGATCGCCGTCGTTGTCGATATCGGCGAAGGAGGCGCCCAGTCCCCAGTTGTTATCCGCGACCCCGGCTTCACGAGCGGCTTCCCGGAAGGTCCCGTTGCCGTTGTTCAGGTAAAGGCGATTCGGTTCGCCGGCCGGGTAACGGCCGTTGACCACGTAGAGGTCCTGATGGTTGTCGCCGTCGACATCGGCCCAGACCCCCATCCAGCTCCAGGAGAGATCGCCGACTCCGGCCTGATCGGTGACATCGACAAAAGTGCCGTTACCCTGATTGCGGTAGAGGATGTTCTTTGCTCCCGGGCCGTAATTGGCGCAGTAGAGATCGAGGTAGCCATCGTTGTCGAAATCGACGAATGAGGCGGAGTAAGTGAATGCTTTCAGACCGACTCCGGCGGCGTTGGTCACATCGGCAAACTTGCCGTTGCCGAGGTTCCTGAACAGGCGGTTGGCCTCGATTTCGTAGCGACCGCCGGTGGCCAGGTAGAGATCGACCAGGCCATCGTTGTCGTAGTCGCCGAAAACGCTGCCCATGCTGAAGCCGGGGTAATCGATCCCCTCTCCCGCCTGCGCGGTGATGTCGACGAAGCTGCCGCGGCCCTGGTTCAGGTAAAGCTTGTTGGCGCCGCCCTTGTTGGAGACATAGAGATCAACATAGCCATCGTTGTCGATATCGGCAAAGGCCACCCCTTTGCCCAGTCCGCCGTCGGCGACACCGGCCGCGGCCGAAACCTCGGCAAAGTCCGCGCCAAAGGCGGCGCCGCCCAAGGCAAGCAGCGCGGCGGCAAGCAGCGGAATCATCACGTTACCCCACATGGAAATCCTCCTTTTGCCACATCGTTATCCGTGACGGCCAAGAGCGGCAGCGCCGTAAATCCGAGCGTTGAACCTATACCGGCGCAACCCGGCAGCCGCGTGAACGGTCCGCTCAGCGACCGAGCAGAAACCGCAGCCGCCCTTTGTCCGCTTCAAGCCGATAGTCACTGCCGAGCAGGCTCAGCAGCTCAGCACGCTCCACCGGATGCAGTGCCGAAGAGCTGGGATCGAGCATGTAACCGGTTTCGAAGCCTTCCTTGAGCGCCCAGATGCGATACGGACCCGCTGCATCATGCAGGGCCAGATAGGCGACAAAGCCTTCGGGCACCATTTCGGCCAGGTAGTTTGAATCGAAAAGATAGTCGCCCCGGTCCAGATCGGCCAGCCGGCGCGGATAGCGCTGGTGCATGCCGCGGTAGCCGTCGAGAACCCGTTGCAGCCGGTGCAGCACCGGCATGAACTCGTTTTTGAAGTTCTGCTCCCGGCGCAGTTTGATCCTCTCGATCTGCCGCACGGCGCTGGCGGCACCGGTGGTGCGCGGAAATTCGGCGACAATCTTCAGGTAGAGTTGTTCGGCGCGTGGCAGGTCGCCGTCCTTTTCCACCTGGGTGGCCAGCTGGTAGCGCTGCCGGGCCGTCTCCTCCGGGTCGCCGCAGCCGTTCAGACCGGTCAGCAGCAGGCCCGCCAGGGTAAGCATTATCAGCGATCTCAACATCTCAGAGCTGTCCTTTTTCAGCTTATTCACGCCACGGCGTCAGCTTGTTCCAGCCGGCCTCGTTCGGGATGCCGTCACCGTTGACATCGATATAGCGGTGGCAGTTCTGGGCGCTGGTGGCATAGGTGACCTGCTGGTCGACCGGAGCGCCGGTGGGGTCGGTGCCGTTGTAGGGCAGCGCCCCGCGGTCCTTCCAGGTGCTCCACTTGCTGTCGCCGGTATACAGGTTGTCCCAGGTATTGTGACTGATGTCGAGGCAGTTGGTGATCATCAGCTTCGGCAGCCGCGAGGCGTGCGGGTTGTGGCACTTGGAGCAACTGAACCGGTGGTACGCCAGGTCCGCCGCCACAGTGTCGCGGTCTAGCCCCCAGTTGAATTCCTCGTAAGCATATTCGTACTTCGCGGTGTCGTCGTTCCAGGCGTAGGGAGCCACGCCGTCGCCGTTTCGCTGGTTTCGAAGACCGTACATCCGCGTGCTGCTCCCCCCCGTGGTATCCTGATAGGCCATGCCGGGGATCTGGAAGGTGGTCCCCTCGCCGCGCAGGCTCGGGCTATAGACATTGTACTTGTTGCTGGAGCTGCCGCCGATCACCGCGTTGCTGTGACCGTTGGTGCCGACCCAGGCGTCGGCCGGGTTGCCGAACTTGTTCATGTTGTTGACGTCGATCCCATGGCACATGGTACAGAGTCCGGCCGAGTTGGCGAGGCTCCAGCTGGCGGTCGGATAGCCGCTGTTCTGATCGATCCAGTAACCGCCCATCTTCTGCTGTGCCGGGGTGCCACGCGGCACTCGCCCGAAATCGATTTCGGCGTAATAGCTGGTGCCGGTGAACACCTGGCTGCCGCGGTCGTTGCGCCCCGGTGCGCCGTCTTCCTTGTAGGGATTCCCCTTCCAGCTGCCGCGCAGATAAGGAGCCCCGGTCGCCTTGTCGCCGTTGGCCTTGTTCAGGTTGTGAACGTCGTGACAGTAGGAGCAGCGCAGGTCGGCGGCGCTGTCGGCACCGGGGGCGAGCACATCCGGGTTGACCGAGTGGGTCGACTGGATGGCGCCGTCCTTGTAGCTGAAGTTGGCGCTCGACCAGATCGCGCCGATCCAGCTGGTTTTGTTCAGGCTGCCGTAATTATAGGGGCTGTTGCCGGTCAACGACTTGGTGTTGGTACCCCACTCGGAGATGCCGTTGTCCTCGTGGCACCCCCAGCAGGTTTCCGCCTCGGTGTCGATCAGATCGCCGTTGTTCAGGTTGGTCCGTCCGTTGACCACCCGCCGCAGGTGAATACCGCCCGAGCTGTAATCGATCCCGGCGATCGAATAGTTCGGCAGCAGGATCGCCCCGTCGTGCCGCACCCAGCTGCCGGAGGTGAAGGTGCCGTAACCGCTGCTGTTGACCCCGTCGAGCGTGAAATTGTTGGCATCGATCACCGTCACCGGGCCGTCATAGGTGTCGAGCTGAATCATCCCCTGCACCTGAAGCAGCACATTATCCCCCGTGCTCAGGCCATGCCCGGTACTGGTCACCTGGGCGGGATTGGCCTTGGTGATGGCGCTGATGCCGGTGGCGGCGTAGGAACGCTTCCAGTAGCCGGAGGTGAAGGTGCCGTAACTGCTGCTGTTGATGCCGTCGAGGGTGAAATTATTGGCGTCGATCACCGTTACCGTGGCGAAGCGCTCATCGAGTTCATCCATGCCGTCGATTTGCAGCACCACCGTGTCGCCGCTGGTCAAGCCGTGGTTGGCACTGGTCACCTGGGCCGGATTGGCCTTGGTGATGGCGCTGACGCTGTAGCCTTCGCGCGGGTGTCCTTCGACATGGCACCAGGTGCAGTGCCGGACCAGACCGCCATCCTTGACGTGGGTAATCGTGCTGCTGTTGCCGGCGATATCGTAGGTCATCCCGGTGAAGCCGTGACACTCGTTACATTCGACGATCCGCGGGCCGTTCGGTTCGGGGCTGCGGGTCTTCCACTGCGGATCGGTGGAATTGTTGCCGTGACAGCGGATATCGGTGGTACCGATACAGGTCCCTGGGGTGCCGGCCCCAGCGGCTTCGGGCACCCAGGCGGCACTGGCCCCGGCGACACTCTTGTCGAGAATCACATCGACGGTGCCGTCGGCATGTTCGTTCCCCTGGTGGCAGAGGGCGCAGGAATGCCCGGTAAAGCGGTAAGAGAAGTTCAGATGACGCAGGTGCTGACCGACCGCGTTGCTGTCGCTGTTGCCCTGCAGGTCGATCCCCGGTGCCGCCTTGAAGATTTGGATATTGCCGGCATAGCGGGTATCTCTGCTGCCATCCTCGAAGGGGCGGTTGTAAGGGGTGGCGTCGGCGCGGCTCTGGTCGCCATGACACATGGCACAGGAGACCGAGGTGATATCCCCCCATTTCGGTGACGGATAGGTCGGCAGCGGGCCGCCGCCGTCCGGGTCGGAGCCGGCGGCGCCGTGGCAGCCGCTGACCCCGGTGGCGTTGAAGCCGAAGCAGGAGCCGTTGTCGAGGTTGTCGCCGCCCGGCTCGATGTCGTTGAAGCCGCCGCCGCCGGTGGTGTCGTCGTAGAGCACCACCCCGGCGCCGGTGCCGCCGCTGTGGTAGGTGACGCGGGTGGCGGTTGCGGTGACCGCGCCGTAGGCGGTGTTGCCGTACCCCTTCTTCGGGTTGTTGAAGGCCAGCTTGTTGACGCCGTCAGCGTGGTTGTTGGTGTAATTGACCGCTTCGGAGCCGTGGCACTTGGAGCAGTCGATCTGGGTGTAGCCGTGCTGTTCGTGCATCCCGGCCCGATCCGCCTGGTCGGGCGGGGTGCTGTGGCAGACCCCGCAGGAGGGCCCTCCCTTGGCCAGGGGGACGTTCGACAGGCCGGACCAGTTCGGCACCTCGTCGGCGGTTTTCAGGGCGAAGTAGTAGCTCTGGCCTTCGGTCAGGCCGAGCACTTCATACCCCTGGCGATGCCCAGGCTCGCCGGGGACCGGTTCATCGGGGACCTGGGAGGCCGCGGCAAAGTTCGCCGAGTTGATCTGCGATGTGCTGTAGCGGATGTCGTACTGAGCCGCCCGGCCGACCAGTGCGTCGTCACCGGGGGCCGACCAGTAGAGGTAGACCGAGCCGGTTTTGGGGCGCGCTTCGGCGACCAGATCGGTCACCGGCGCCGGGGCGGTGATGTCGCTGGTGTTGTTGATGGTGAAGCTGCCGGACACCGCTTCGCGGTGGTCATACCAGAGGACCCCCTCCTTGTGGCTGAGGCCGTCGGAGGCGCGTACCTTGATCACCACGCCGCTGGCGGCAGCGGTGGCCCCGACGCCGTCGGCTTTGGAATCCCAGGACGCGTCGTTGCCGGAAACATCCTCGGCGATCACGTAGCTGGTGCCGTCGGCAAGCACCCCGTAGACATCGTAGGTCACCGGGTCGCCGTCAGGATCGACGGCATTGGTCCAGCTGATGTCGAAGACCGCGGCCGGGGTTCCCGGGGCGGGGGTGGCGACCGTGAACGCGTTCGGCCGGGCGTTGGCAACCTGCTGGTAAACCGTCAGCTCTGATCGATAACGGTCCGAAGCGTAGCGGATCTTCAGCTCCTTGCCGGGCTGGTCGGCCTTGCTGAACACCATTGCCAGGTGCTTGCCGGCCGGGATCTGCCCTTCGATGCTCAACAGGCTGAAATTGACCATCCCGCGCATCCTGCGCTTGATCGTCTTGGTGCTGTTCCCCAGTTCGACAAAACTGCCGCCGGTACCGCTGGTCATGTAGCCGAGTCTGATGGTGACATTCTGGTCGACGTCATCCTTTTCCTGGATATAAATCCGGAAGGTGCCGCCGGTGATATTCATGGTTTCGGCGTAGGGGTTGGGGGCCACCCAGCGGAAAACGTCGACGGCGCTGGTCACCTGCGAAATCTCGTTCTTGTCATCGGAGAGACAGGAGTAGCCGCTGGTCGTCATGGTGCCGGTCATCAAACTGCCGGTGTAGGTGGTCTTGGTATCACAGGTGCCGCCGCTGAGAAGCCCGGCATAGTAGGTGGTGCCGAGCCAGTCCTTTTCCGCGGGCATCTGCGGGATCGCCTCTTTCTGCTCGGTGTTCAGGTCCACATTGCCGGCCGCGTCGCGCGCGCGCACGGCGAATTTGTAGTTGGTGCCGTCGCTCAGACCGGCCACCTGGTAACTGAGACCGCTGGTGACGGCATCCGGGGCCAGTCCGTAATCGATGGTCTGCCCGGTGTCCTTCCACCAGAGCAGATACTCGATCGGCTTGCTGGTGTCGGACGCCGCGGCCCAGCTGAGGTTGATCGCGCCGCTGGTGTACGCCGGCGCGGCCGTCTCCAGACCGTGGAAGATCGGGGCGATGGCATCGGTTTTGGCGATGGCACTCGGATTCGGACTCGACAGAGCCGACCAGTTGCCCGCTTCATCGGCCGATTTGATGGCGAAATAGTAGGTGGCTCCCGGCGTCAGGCCGTAGACGGTCATCGCCTGGGCGAAGCCCGGCCATTTGGCGGTCGGCGGCGCACCGGCCACCGTGGCGCTGCTCCAGGACGCCTCGTCGGTGATCGGCGTGGCGCGGTAGCGCACTTCGTAGCGGTAGGCCTTGCCGGCGGTGTTGCTGTCGTTGCCGGGGGCGGTCCAGGTCAGATCGACGGTACCGATTTCGCTGCCGGTGCCGGCGCCCAGGTCGGTGACCGTCGCCGGCGCCAGGCTGTCGCCGTACCAGCTCCAGGTGAACTGGCCGTTGGAGTGGCAGTCGATGTTGGAGCAGCGCTGCAGGGCCGGGTTGTAGATGCCGTCGACATCATTGCTGCCGTCGAGGTAGAGAAAGTAACCGCTGTTGAAGCCGTCACCAGCCACATCGACGGTATTGGCCGGGCTGCCGATGGTGTCGACGTTGTGCGCCGCGCCATCCGGGTTGAGATTGCCGGGATTGGGGTGGCAGTAGGCGCAGCTGGTGTTCTTGTGCGCCATGGTGGTGAAGGAGCTGTTGTTCTTGTCGCCGCTGGCGATGTAGTTGCCGATTTTTTCGACGTGCTTGACATGCGAACCGAGCCGTTCTGGATAGGCATTGACCGGGCTGCTGTCCGGCCAGAAGTTGCCGCCGGCCTGATCGCCGTGGCAGACCGTGCAGCTCGCCTTGAAGCCGTCGGAATGCCGGTGGCAGGCGGTGCAGTCCTGCCGGTTGAAATGCCCGATATCGCCGGGGACGCTCATGTCGAAGGCGTGCTTGTCGACGCCTGCCGCCTTGGCCCCGTCGTAGGTGTGGCAGACCTCGCAGATATTGTCCGACTGCATTTTGTCGGCCCGGCTGTCGTCACCGAAATCGGAGCTGCCGTCGCGAACATCCAGGAAACTGATCGGGGCACCGGCACCGGGGAAATCAACCGGCACCGGATTGGCGGCACTGCCCAGGGCGCCACGGATCCCCTTGATATTGCCGCTGCCCATCTGGTGGCAGGTATTGCAGTTGAACTCGCCGTACTTGGCGCCGGTCTGGCTGGTCCCCCACTTGCCGCCATGCTTGTTCGAGGCGGTGGTGATGCTGTTGTGCATCATTGGATTCAGGCGGTAGGCGATGGTCCTTGCCGTCTGATCCGCCGGGTCGGTATGCGCCGCGACCACCACTTGAATGGTGGTGTCGTTCAGCTCCCAATCGGGAGTTCCCGCCGTCACGGCGACATTCAGGGTGGTGCTCGCCGAAGCTCCCGGGCCGATCACCAGCGGGGTGCTGCCGGTGATGCTGCCGATGAAGTTGGGGTGGGTATCGCCGGCAGCGGTGATGGTGAAGGTATCCGGCGAGCAGGCGCCGGAATCATTGTTGTAAACGGTAATGGTGAAATCGACCGAGCTGTCGGCGGCCGAATATTTTTCCGCACTGTCTAACCCGAAGCTCGGCGCGGCCGTCACGCAGGTATTGTCGACGGTGATGTAGCCATGGCCGATCAGCTGCTTGCCGCCGCAGTCGGGATCGGTGCCGGTCACCTCGAAACTGATCACTTCTGGTGAACTGGTGCCGTAGCTGTTGCTGTTCCAGGGGGTGCCGACCGCGGCCCCGTTGATCTTGTAGCTGAAGTTACCGACGTTGCCGGTCGGTACGATCAGGCTGGAGAGGTTGACCGCCGAGCCGTTGACCACCTGCCCGATCGGGATATTGATGGTCGACGGGCTGGGATCGACGCAGGTGGTGTCGTAGGCGACCGGGGTCGGATTGTAGGGGTCGTAAATCGTGAAGCCGCAGGAGCCGATGGCCCGGGCGTAGAAATTGTTGGTTCCGCTGCTCGACGCCGGCGGGGTGTAGTTGCTTCCGTTGGGCAGCCAGCTGGAGCCGTCGAACGAGACCTGCACGCTGCCGCCGCCGATCCCGCCGAGGCTGGCGGTAATCGCCACCGACGCGGAAATCGGCGAGGCGATCGGGTCGAGGGAGACGCTGGCGGTTTCGATGCAGCTGTCGTTGCCGAAGACGCGGATGGTGTCGATGGCCGCATCCGCCTGCCAGGTTGAACCGGAAACAAACCGGAAGCGCAGCCCGACCGAACCGCTGGTGTAGTTTTTAGCCGACAGCCCTTCGCCGTTGTAGAGATTGATGGTCACCGTGCTCCAAGCGCCGCTGAAACCGTCATCGCCGATCTGCTGCCACTCGGTGGTCCAGCCACTGCCGTCGTTGGCCTGCAGCTGCAGGGTTCCCATCCCCGCCCCATACATGGAATAGGCAAAAGAGATATTCAGTTCGTTGCTGCTGGCATCGAACGAGGCGTTGCGGGTGAAGTAGCGATCGGGGTAGGGCGGACTGCCGGAGTTCTCAAGGAAGAGGAAGCCGCCGCTGCCGCCGCCCGAGTGGACACTGGTCGGTCCGGTATTCTGTGAGGGGGTGAGGGTCGAACCGTTGGTGTTGGTAGCGGTGTTGCGGGTCATCAGCCAGCCGTTGCTGCCCGGATTGCCGTTGGAATTGCCGTTGGCGTCGGTCGGCCGCCAATAGCTCCAGTCGTTGACCGTGTTGTTGGTGTCGAAATATTCCTGTTCATCAAAGGGCGCAGCCTGGGCGAGCCCCGGCAGGGCGGCCGCGGTCAGCAGAACGCCGAGCACCAGAATCAACAGGAAGGCCCAACCTGACGCGCTCCCCGGAAGGCAGAGTTCTCTGGACAAATCTGGACAACACGATTCTCTCGCGGCTAACCTGTTTCCGTTGGTTTCAACCGTCATCCCCACTCCCTCTCGCAAACCCATGCTGATCCTGCATTCCATTGGCATTGTTCGGCCAAACAGCATTCTAATTAGAGCAAGAAGTGTGCCCCCTGATGGCATTTTAATCCTCAAGGCGGGTGGCCCCGATCGGCGAGTCCGGGGCGGATAAAGATGGGTATGGTCGACACCGGGACTGTCAGTGATTTGACGAAATTTTGCAGTTTTTTGACCAGAGCCTGGATGTGAGCTTGAATATCCACCTCTGGTCTGAACCGCTTTTGAAAGGGGCGGCCGGAGGAAGCCTTGCGAAGTCACCAGGTGGCCTCGGCAGCATTTCCGCAGAATCCTTTTATCCTCCGGCAAAAAGCTGACCTGCTGGTCGGTCTCAAGCCGCGGCCGGCAGCTGCCCTGGTCGAGTCTCCACCATCCGCAGATGCCGAGACGGATTCGGACCCGGCTTGAGGCACTGCAACCCCAGAGGGCGGCTGCCGATTGACCGCAGCTTGCTGCGATTGAGAAACGCCCTGGCGGATATATTGGGGGAAACAAAAAAAGCACTTATGGGTAATTCCCATAAGTGCTTAAGAGTTTGGAGCCGCCCATCGGATTTGAACCGACGACC
>NPIE01000887.1_pt1 | contig 22151 bp, 23 predicted proteins | sample 8637661 | NCBI WGS metagenome assembly NPIE01 (sample SAMN07420842, study PRJNA396082) | bioreactor metagenome | isolation source: sample BA12 brine-fed electro-methanogenic bioreactor BA | place: Japan: Kochi | collected 2016-12-09
TGGCCGCGCGCTGTTTGATTAATTTTAAAAGGAAAAATATCGCAAGAGGCTTTACAAAAAATAGTATATGTAGACGAATCGGCAAATAAAGATAGAGATGAGAATTCGGACAGATATTGGGTTAACTGCATGATCCGTGACATAGAATTAGTTGAGAATATTTGGGATTTGCTTGAGATTGATGATGTAAATGTCGCAATAAAAGTAGGAATAAACAAATGCTTTTCCACCGCAATACCTCCCAGTTATTCCAGGAAAATTAAAGCAACTCAGAGATACATTTCTGCAGGATTTGGCAAAGATAGGGAACAACTACATCGTGCATGGGCAGAGTTCCGCAGAAGTCAGCGGGATGCTGGCTGTACCCTGGACGAATTTGTGAAAATAATAGGTAATCTCACTAAGGGGGACTTATTCGAAAAATATATCCATATAGATGATCCGTATAATATAAAAAATATAATAAGAGATGATACAAATAATATCTTGCCGGATTTCATGTCTGTCCAAGCTGTCACAAATTTAAATTTAAAAAAATATACCGCAGATGGAGAACTCATATTTGAGAAGAAGAAATATATAGATGATATAAAAGGTAGTATAGGCATCAGTGATTGAGATTATACGTCTAATTATTTTTACACCACGACATCTCAAGTAAAAGACGGCATACTTGGTTAAAATGGTGGGGCCACGGCGATTTGAACGCCGGTTACAGGACCCCCAGTCCTGTGGGATACCAGGCTACCCTATGGCCCCGCTGCGGATTCGAGGACGCTGACCACCCATATAAAGCTTATCGACCGGCGGCCTCGCGCCTCGCGCCGACCTCCACCATCCACAGGCCGCAGAGGACGAGAAGGCCGTTGAAGAAGAAGGCTATCGGGTTCAGGGCGTTCGGGACGATGGTGAAGAGGAAGACCCCCGCCGCAACCGTCCCCAGGCCCGCCATGACGATCCCCGCCCTGACCGAGACGAGGGTGTAAAGGATGCCCACGGATATCAGAACTATCCCCGCCATTATCAGCGGGTTGAACGCTATCATGTCCTGGAATCTCGCGCCCGTTTACTTATAAGTTGTCGTCTCTCGCCCTCTGGACCGCCCCTCTTTTTCCGCCGCAGGTGGGTTTTTTGCTCTGCTCCGGTCCGATCCGTCGCCCGCCTTCGGCCCTTGGGTTTTCGCGCCGCCCCGCCTCTGGTCGCTCGCCCTCCCCTGTCTTCCCTCCCTTCGCCGCCTATTTACCCTATTGGCTCCTCGGATTTCCTCATGAAGAGGATCTACATGGACCACGCCGCCACCACCCCTATGGCCCCGGAGGTGATCGAGGCGATGAAGACCGCCTTCGTCGAGATCTTCGGCAACGCTTCCAGCCTCCACCAGACGGGCCTTGAGGCCCGGGCGGCCCTGGAGGAGGCGCGGGAGAATGTCGCGGGGCTGATCGGCGCAGAGGCGGAGGAGGTCTACTTCACCAGCGGCGGGACCGAGTCGGACAACCTGGCGATCAAGGGCGTCGCCCTCGCAAAGCGCGACCGCGGGCGCCACATCATCACCACCTCCATCGAGCACCCTGCGGTGTTGGAGCCCTGCCGGTACCTGGAGCGGCAGGGCTTCGAGGTGACCTATTTGCCCGTGACTCGGGAAGGGCTGGTCGAGGTCGATGTTCTTGAGTCGGCGATCCGCGAGGATACGATCCTCATCTCGATGATGCACGCGAACAACGAGATCGGAACGATCCAGCCGATCGCCGAGGCGGGCTCAATCGCTCGCGATCGAGGGATCGCCTTTCACACCGACGCCGTCCAGACCGTCGGCAAGATCCCGGCGAAGGTCGACGAGCTGGGGGTAGATCTGCTGTCCGTGTCGTCGCACAAGCTCCACGGCCCAAAGGGGGTCGGCGCCCTCTACATCCGGAATGGGACCCCAATCGAGCCGATCATGCAGGGCGGAGGCCACGAGCGGGGCATGAGGCCCGGAACTGAGAACGTCCCCGGCATCGTCGGCCTCGCGACGGCGGCGGATCTCACTGGAAGGAACCTGGAGGGAGATATGACCCGTTTGGCAGAGATGAGGGACAGGCTCGCCGACTTCGTCCTGGCCAGGGTCGAGGACACCTGGGTCAACGGCTCTCGGACGAAAAGGCTACCCAACAACCTCAACCTCGGCTTCTCCTACATCGAGGGTGAGGCTCTTCTGCTGCGGCTCGACGCCGAGGGGATCGCGGTCTCCACCGGCTCTGCCTGCTCCTCGAAGAAGACGGTGGCAAGCCACGTCCTCACCGCCATTGGCCTGCGGCCTGAAGAGGCCCACGGGTCGCTGCGGATCACTCTCGGCAGGGAGAACACCGACGAGGAGGTCGATTTCGTCGCCAGGACCATCGTCGATGTGGCGGAAAAACTGCTGGCGATGTCGCCCTTCAGAAAAGCTTGAGGTCTGAGGAAATTCTCATCCCTCAGTCCTCTTCCTGGCCGGACCGCACCAGGACCGCAGGCCCCCGATTGATCTCCATCATCTCCTCGGGGGAGAGGACGGCCCGGCCGGTTGCGATGAGGTTTCCGTCTTCGTCGACGACGAGGACCTCCTCCCCGGCCCTGATCTCGGGGTCGACGCCGACGACGTGCTTTGCAAAGGCCGTCCCGCCCTTTGCGACGTAGGGCGCGACATCGCTTCTGATCACGACCCTCTGCCGGGGGGCCGGAAGATGGTCGTAAAGAAGCTTTGCGCCAAGGCTGCTCAAGGTCAGAAGTCCGTCTCGAGCCCGCACCGTCGCAATCCTCTCGCCATCCCGATAAAGGTGCCTCAGCCTTCCGGTATTCGAGAGCATAAAGGTGGTATCGTCTCCGAAGAGGGCTCGCCCGCTCCCGCGCCCGAACTGAAAGTCGGCTATAATCCTCGCCCGTCTGAGCATCGATCCCGGTTTTTGCCTTATGGGCTAAAAAGGCTGTCGTATTGGAGGGCTCGGGCCGCCTGCCACCGCACCGCCGCCAAATCTCCGCCCTTCCACCGCCTCCGACCACCATAACCTATTTTGCCCCCAAGGCAATCCTCTCCAGAAGAGTTTACCGGTGATTTAATTGAACTTCCTGGATGATGCTGATCCCGAGATCGCCTCGGCCATAAAAGACGAGCTGGAGCGACAGAGAAACGGCCTGGAGCTGATCGCCGCCGAGAACTTCACCAGCCCCGCGGTGATGGAGGCCTACAACAACGTGATGACAAACAAGTACGCGGAGGGCTATCCTGGCAAACGGTACTACGGCGGCTGCACCTTCGTCGACGTCGCCGAGAACCTGGCAAAAGAGCGGTGCAAGGCCCTATTCGGGGCCGATCACGTCAACGTCCAGCCCCACAGCGGCTCCCAGGCGAACATGGCGGTCTACCTCGCCCTGGTCAAGCCCGGCGATACGGTCATGGGGATGGCCCTCGACCACGGCGGCCACCTCTCCCACGGCAGCCCCGTCAACTTCTCAGGCAAGATCTACAACATAGTCCACTACGGCGTCAACCGCGAGACCGAGATGCTCGACTACGGCGAGATGCTGGAGATCGCCAAAAAGTGCTCCCCCAAGATGATCGTCACCGGCGCCTCCGCATACCCCCGGACCATCGACTTCAAGGCCCTCCGGGAGGTGGCCGACGAGGTGGGTGCCTACCTGATGGCCGACATCGCCCACATCGCTGGCCTCGTCGCCGCAGGGGTCCACCCCTCGCCGATCCCCTATGCCGACGTCGTCACCACCACCACCCACAAGACGCTCCGGGGCCCAAGGGGCGGCGTCGTCATGTGCAAAGAGGAGCACGCCCCCGCCATCGATCGGGCCGTATTCCCCGGCGTTCAGGGCGGCCCCCTGATGCACGTCATCGCCGCCAAGGCCGTCGCCTTCAAGGAGGCTTTGACCCCCGAGTTCAAGCGCTACCAAGAGCAGGTCGTCAAGAACGCCAGCGTCATCGCCAAAACCCTCCTCGACCAGAACTTCGAGCTCGTCAGCGGCGGGACGGACAACCACCTGATGCTCGTCAAGCTCCTGAAGATGCCCTACTCAGGAAAGGACGCTGAGGCGGCCCTCGAACGGGCCAAAATCACCCTCAACAAGAACACCATCCCCTTCGAGCCGACCTCACCCTTCGTCACCAGCGGGATCAGGATCGGGACCCCGGCCGTCACCACCAGGGGCATGAAGGAGGAGGAGATGGTCCAGATCGCGAACATGATCGCTTCCGTCCTCCGGAACATAGATGATGAGAACATAATCGCCAGGATAAGAGACGAGGTGGCTGAGCTTTGTCTGAGGTTCCCCCTCTATCCGGAACTGGGATGATAATAGACGGTAAGTCCCTGGCCTCAGAGATGGAGGCCGAGACGAAAGAGAGGGTTGATAAGCTCGCCGCCGATGGCAAACGGCCGGGCCTCGCGACGATCATCGTGGGGGAGAACCCCGCCTCTGCGATGTACGTCCGGATCAAGCACTCGGCCTGTGACCGGGTCGGGATCAGGTCTGAGAACGTCAAACTGCCGGAGGGCGCTGGGATCGAGGAAATTATAGAGACGATCCGGGGCCTGAACGAGAGAGACGACGTAAACGGGATCCTCCTTCAACTTCCCCTCCCAGGGAACTGCGACCCCGCCCCTGCCATGGCGGCCATCGACCCCGCAAAGGACGTGGACGGCTTCCACCCCTTCAACATGGGCTCCCTTTTGGCCGGGGCCGAGAGGCTCGTCCCCTGCACTCCCAGGGGGATCATCTGGGCCCTAGAGCGGCTCGGAGTCGACCTGGTGGGTAAGGAGGCTGTGATCGTCGGCCACAGCAACGTCGTCGGAAAGCCTCTTGCGGCGATGATGCTGAACAGAAACGCCACCGTCTCCGTCTGCCACGTCTTCACCAGGAACCTTGCGGCCCACACCCGCAATGCAGAAATTCTGGTGGTGGCGGCGGGGGTCCCTGGCCTCATCAAGAGGGATATGGTCAAACCAGGAGCCTACGTCTTCGATGTGGGGATCAATCGGGTCGAGGGCAAAACCGTCGGCGACGTCGAGTTCGACGAGGTTCTGGAGGTGGCGGCCGCCGTCACCCCCGTCCCCGGAGGGGTGGGACCGCTGACCGTCTCCATGCTGATGAGCCAGACGGTCGCCGCCGCCGAGATGCAGATGAAAATCAACCAAAGATGAAACCCGGATGAAAGGGTCCGATGGATGGTGAGCTTGACTTGTCGCTGGTGGTGGGCTTCTCTGGAAAAAAAAAGGCGATGATAGGAGGAGACCGGCGAAGCATCGCCTTCTTCGGCGGAGCTGAGGCTCTGGAGGAGGAGCTTTACAGCGGCAAGATCAGGACTGACGAGGATCTCAAAAAGAGGGCTGAGGAGCTCGGATCTGTTATCCAGATAGCCGACGGCCGGGAGAAGGTCTGGAAGAGGGGCGACGGCGAGGTTCTGGTGGGGGAGGTGACGGAGCTCTCCGTCGAGAGCCAGAGGCGGAGGAGGGTCTACCTGGTCCCCGGAGGGTACATCCTCGTCGAGATCTCGGGGAGCAGAGCTGAGATGTCTAAAAGGGGCAAGTCGACATTGATCATCTTCGGAAATCGGTTCACACGGGAGTTTGCTTACCAGCGGCTGGGTGCTGCCGGAAAGCCCCCGGATCTCTCGACGATTAAGTCCCTTTTTGAGGAGGCGAGGAGGGCGACCGCAACGGTAAGCCCCGATTACACCATCTTCAGCTCCGAGAGGGTTCACTCAAACCCCGAAGCCGTCCTCCTCAGGGCGCTCCGGGAGGACTGCGAGGAGAGGGGATGGGAACTCTTCGGTCTTGCGTGATCCTCGCCGGAGGCGCCGGAAGGAGGATCGGCTCGGAGAAGGCTTTTCTGGAGTTTTTCGGATCGACGATGATCGAGCGGACTTTTGACCTCGTCGGCGAGGTCGTCGACGAGGTGGTGGTGGTGGCGAGGGACGAGGAGCAGGAGGCGAGGCTTCGGGATATCATCCCAAAAGCGAGGCTCGCCTGCGACTCCGTCGGGGGCTTCGGGCCCGTGGCCGGGCTTGCCACCGGGATGGCCGCCGCCAGGGGCGATTACGCTCTGGCGGTGGGCTGCGACCTTCCCTTTCTCAACCCCGAGGTTCTGGACGTCCTCTTCGATTTCGCCGAGGGGTACGAAGCTGCCATACCGGCGAGGGAGGGTGGTTTCATCGAGCCGCTTCACGCCGTATACAGGACTGATTCTATGGCCCGGGCCTGCGAGGCCGCCATGACGATGGATATACGAAAAATCCGGGCTCCTTTGGAGGGGCTTCGGGCCAAATACGTCTCCGTGGAGCTTCTCCGCCCCATCGACCCCGAGCTACTCAGCCTCTTCAACCTGAACACCGAAGAGGACCTATCCGAGGCGAGACGGATCGCGAGCCGCCTCAAAAGCGGTGGCGAAGGACGAGGTAGACGATATAGACCACCAGGGCGAAGATCAAAATCCCCGCAAGAAAGCCTATGATGTCCAGGAGGATCACGGCGACTATCAGGGCGACGACCAGGAGGATGATGTTTTTCAAGAGGGACCGGCTCCCTCCGCTCTGAGCTGGAATTTGACGAGTCATGTTTCTATATATCTCTTCTTTGAGATGATAATTATTTCTCCCCGCTCTTCTCTTTCTGCTCAAAATCCCTTCGTCTCAGATGTAGTTCTGGAGGAGCCGGTAGACGAAGTATACGACGACGGCGAAGAGGGCGAGCCTGAATATGACCCCTATAAAGTTCCAGAGGAGGGCTACGATCACCACCGCCAGGACCAGAAAGATGATGTTCTGCTCGCGGCTCCTGATCCGCCCTGATCTGCCCAGCATTCTGCATGACATGGCACGAGGATTGGCGGTGCCTTCTGATAACCCTTTCTATCAGATGCGGCCCCAAATCAGGATCGGGACTTGGAGACGACGTAGATCACGTAGACTATGACGAATATGAGCAGAAATTTGGAGAGGAACCAGTAGGAGTTCCAGAAGACGAGGGAGAAGAGGACCGCGAGGAAGAGGAGGCCGACGGTCTTCTCCCTGGTCTTGTCGGCGTCCGTTCCGGCTGACGGCCTTTCCTCAGGCTTTGGCTCGCGCTTTCCCTTTTGCTTCACGATGAGCCCTGATCTCAGGTCCCTAATAACCCTTCCCCCGAAAAAATCCCCTGCCACCTTCGCCATCCCGCCGCCCTCGAAAAATCCTCCTTTCCCAAAGGAACCAAAAGCGTTATACATCCCGTCTCCTCTGGGGTGGTGGTGATATCTGTTGGACAGGCTTGAGCTTGTGATCAGGAATGCAGAGGAGATCGTCACGCTGGACGAGCTCAAGGCGTTGATGGAGGGAAAAGAGCAGCCGAGGGCTTACGTCGGCTACGAGCCTAGCGGCAAGGTCCACATGGGCCACATGCTCACCGCAAATAAATTGATCGACCTTCAGGCTGCCGGGTTTGCGGTCGTCGTACTCCTGGCAGACCTCCACGCCTACCTGAACGAGAAGGGAACCCTCGAAGAGGTGAGGGCGACGGCCGATTACAATCGGGACTGCTTCATAGCCCTCGGCCTCGACCCGGAGAAGACCGAGTTCGTCTACGGGACCGACTACCAGCTCGAGCCTGAGTACGTGAAGAACGTCCTGAGGATGGCCAGGAGCACCACCCTCAACCGGGCCCGCCGCTCGATGGACGAGGTAGGAAGGAACATGGACAATCCCCACGTATCCCAGATGATCTACCCCCTGATGCAGGCGGTGGACATCGCGGCCCTCAAGGTGGACCTGGCCGTGGGCGGGATCGACCAGAGGAAGATCCACATGCTGGCTAGAGAAGAGATGCCCAAGCTCGGCCTCCAGCCGCCGGTCTGCCTCCACACTCCAATCATCTCCGGCCTCAACGGCGGGAAGATGTCCTCCTCCAAGGGCAACTACATCTCCGTCGACGATTCCGCCGAGGACCTGGACAAGAAGATCATGTCCGCCTACTGCCCGGCAAAGGACATAGAGGGCAACCCCGTCACCGAGCTCTTCAAGTACCACATCCTCCCCCGCCTGGGGAGCGTCACCATAAGGCGGCCCGAGAAGTTCGGGGGCGACGTGACCTACGATAAGTACGAGGCCCTGGAGATGGACTTCCTGGTCGGGAAGATGCACCCCCTCGACCTCAAGAAGAGCGCCGTCGAGCATCTAAACGTCATACTGGAGCCGGTGAGGGAGAAGATGGGGTGAACGGCTGGCAGCGAGAGGCTGCCAGTCCTCAAATTATGCGCAGGCATTAAACTACTTACTTCACCAAAATCAGGAAGGCTAATCTGAATCGTCGATGCTAAATCGTCGCGTTCCAGGATAGAAGCTTGGTGGGGTTTTAAGGCGAGCATCCAGAAAATCACGGAAGTTATAAATATGTTAGGATCTGTCATATTATACTTGGTTGATCTCGCATGTTTCGGCGCTTGACTCTCTGGTTAGTTGTCGTCTTTATCAGCTTGTTTCCTGGGATCTGTGAGGAGGTGGCCTACGTCTTCGGAGAGGATGGCAGCTACCCATTGGATCACTCTTCTATATCTGAATACAACGGCTCCGATATCATCATGTTCACCGTAGCCGACGGGCCTGATGGAAGTGGGCCTACCAGCAAAACCATCAGGACAGTCGATTCGATAAAAGAAGATTTCGAGAAAAGAGTCGAAGTTGATAATGCCATAGTTGTTAATGAAGCTGCTTTTCTTGCATCGGAATATCCAGGGGACTATTCAATTGAACAAATTTGTTCTATTTATAATTATATTGAAAATAATTGGATATACGTAAGAGATCCACGAGGTGAAGATTACTATCGTTATGCGAATGAGACACTTCAACTCGGAAAAAGAAGGGATTGCGCTGGAGTGGGCGATTGTGACGACTTTGCCATCCTCATGTCTGCACTTATCGAGGACATAGGAGGGTCAACCAGGATAATCTTGGCCTACGGTCCTGGCGGTGGACATGCCTACCCAGAGGTCTACCTGGGCAAAGTTGGCGCCGAAGATCAGAGAGTGGAGAGGATAATCGATCGGCTTAGGGATCAATATGACATAGCAGAGGGCAATACTCACAAAGACCTAAAAACCGACGAAGTTTGGCTCAACCTCGACTGGGGGAATGATCCTAAAAAGGGATCTTATCCAGGAGGGCCATTTTACACGGCAGAAAAGCACGTCGTCCTTCATGTCAGAGATGTGTATGATAAATCCCCTGTGACTCCTCCGAATGAACCACCTCTGGCGATCATCAAATACGAGCCTGAAGAGCCGAGCGCGGGAGAGAAGATAACCTTCAATGCCTCTCAAAGTCACGATCCATATGGGGCTATCATAGGCTACGATTGGGACTTCGGAGATGGAACGACTGCGGAGGGGTCCTTAGTCGAGCATGCATATTCAGAAGGCGGCGTTTTTACCGTGAACTTGACGGTGATCGACGATGACGGTGCAAAGAATTTCAACTTCTCAAAGATTCAAGTAAACAAGCTACCAATTGCTCAATTCAATCATTCTATCCAAAAATTGGGGGAAGGATATCTCATAACCTTCAACGCCTCTGAGAGTAGAGATGAGGATGGGTGGATTGAAAATTACGAGTGGAACTTTGGGGATGGGGAGAAAGCAACAGGAATCTCTAAGATTCGCGATCACTACTATCCGGCGTGTGGAATCTTCACCGTGAACCTTACCATCACCGACGACACGGGCGCAAAAGATAGCAAGTCCATCCCGATCAAGATAAACGAGCCGCCGGTGCCCAGATTCTCCTACAATCCAAAGGAATCGAATGCTGGGGATAAGATAACCTTTGACGCATCCCAGAGCTGGGATAACGATGGTAACATTGTGAAATACCTATGGTATTTTGGAGATGGAGTGACCAAAGAAGGTGTTTCTGTAGTTCATGATTACTCGACAGGTGGAACCTTCCCCGTTAAGCTGGAGGTCAGAGATGACGATAACTCAACGAACAGCACCTCCAAAGCTATCAGAGTGAATGCACTTCCTGTGGCCGATTTCACCTATGAGCCAAAGATGCCCAAGCTAGACGAGAAAATAACGTTCGATGCGTCTAAGAGCAGAGATGATGATGGCGAGATCGTCGACTATGAATGGGATTTCGGGGATGGATATCCCACACTTAAAGGTAAACGTCAAACACATTCTTATTCGCTAAATGGCAGCTTCACGGTCACCTTGACCATAACCGACGACAAAGACGCAAAAAGCTCTTACACCACCAAAATTATCATCGGGCCTATTATTACCAGCCATAAGGATGGCGACAAAGTAGCTCGTGTCACCACACTAATGGGCGAATGTCCCCAAGAGATAGGTGAAGCTGTCTGGATCTTCGTTGCAAATAAACCTCCTCTGGTTGAAGAGATTCTTTACTATCCCCAGTCCATGAATCCTTCCATAGGTGAGAGCACCCCTAAAATAAATGGAAAGTGGGAGATGGGGGTCGGCTTTGGGAGCACCGATCCAAACCACGTTGAAAAGCCTTTTGACATTTTGCTGACCGTAGCCGATGAACAAGCTAGCCAGAGCATCTCAGACTATCTAATTAGGTGCCATGAAAATAATAGCACATATATTGGTCTCGAAGATTTACCAAAAGGTGTAATAGTGGTGGAACGAATCGAGGTCGTACGCACAGAGGTGGACATAGGTTCACCACCGGATATCTCAAACGTTCAGCTGTCAGGTCAAGCATCCATCGATGTTCAGAATGGCGCGTCCGCCAATGAATCGATGTATATAAGTGGCGAATATACCCCAGAGGTAAAGGATCACATTTGGGTCCTTGTGCGTCCATCTTGGGGTCGCTGGTATCCTCAATCCATAGATCCTAGCAGCGAGCGCTACGAGGGCCACACTGACATGATCGAAGGGGAATGGTCCACTCGATGTCAGTTTGGTGATAATCAGACAGAGAAAGGAGAGCCGTTTGACATCGTTATGGTCTTGGCCGATGAAGATGCAAGTGCTAACTTCGTGGAGTTCCAAAATGAATGCTACAAAAATAATGAAACATATCTCGGATTGTTGACTATCGAGCTTCCGCGAGGGATCGATGAGAAAGATCGAGTAAGAGTTTATCGGGACTTAGATCAAACACTGACTAAACTATATCCATCGGTTCCAATAGTGTTGAATAAATGGAACCAGACCTTCGGCGGATCGGGCAATGAGTCGGGAAAATCTGTACGGGAGACGAACGACAGCGGTTATATTATCGCAGGTTATACTACGTCATACGGCTCAGGTGAGAGGGATGTCTGGCTCATCAAAACCGACTCCTCTGGAAATGAGGTCTGGAACAGTACTTTTGGTGGATTGAACTGGGACGAAGGCCGTTCTGTTAGAGAGACGAAAGACAAAGGTTATGTCATAACAGGCTATACATATTCCTATGGTTCCGGTGGTGCTGATATCTGGGTTATCAAGACGGATTTCGATGGAATTGAAGAGTGGAATAAGACCTTCGGCGGATCGAATTCTGAAGAAGGCTTTTCAGTTCAAGAGACAAACGATCGTGGCTACATTGTGATAGGTGCCTCCTCTTCTCATGACCCGGATAATTGGGATGTCTGGCTAATCAAGACCGATTCTGACGGCAATGAAGAATGGAATAGAACCTTCGGCGGATCAAGTTTTGATTCGGGCCACACCGTCCAGCATACACTCGATGGCGGTTATATCATTATCGGCGAAACCAATTCGTATGATGTAGGTGATGGGGATTTCTGGCTCATCAAAACAGACTCTGATGGCAACGAAAAATGGAACAGAACCTTCGGTGGACCATATAACGATGAAGGCGAGTCAGTTCATGCAACAATAGACGGTGGCTACATAATCGCAGGCAAAACATGGTCTCACGATTCAGGTAACTGGGATTTCTGGCTCATCAAAACAGACTCTGATGGTAACGAGAAGTGGAGCAGAATCTTTGATGGGTCTGGCGACGACGAAAGCAGGTTTGTTCAGCAGACGGGTGACGGTGGTTACATAATTGCAGGTCAGACGAAGTCTGACATCTCTGACGAGGGACGCATCTGGTTGGTCAAGACAGACCCCACTGGTAATATGGTCTGGAATCGGACCTTTGGGGGGTCAAGTGGTGATGAGGGCTATTCCGTCCAGGAGACGAGTGACGGCGGTTACATCATCGCAGGTCAGACAACGTCCTATGGCGCTGGAGGGAAGGATGTTTGGCTTATTAAGACTGACTCTTTCGGACTCGACTTCGAAGCTTATCCAGATGGTATAATTTTATACGATGATGCCCAACTTTATAACTGGAGATATGTTGTTGGAAATGCTGCTAATATAGCTGATCCATTGTCTACAAATAACTCCAAAAGTGGCAATTATTGTGCAGAAATAAGATACGAACCATCCAATGGCAATGAGTGGGATGCTGTGGTTATCGAAGCTGATGGCTATCTTGAAAGGGGTCCTGGAATTGGCGAAGATCTGACTGGCGTTAAAAAACTTGTATTTTGGGCAAGGGGAAAAGAGGGCGGAGAAAACGTAGAATTTGGTTATGGCTATTGTGACGATGGAAGAGGGTCTTCAGATTCAACATATGAAAAACGCATTGTCACTTTGGCAGAAGACTGGCAGAAATACGAATTTGATTTGGCAGGAAAAGACCTATCGCATATAAATTGCTTACTTATATGTGTAACCCAAGGTAAACAAGCTATTACATTCTATCTAGATGATATAAAGTATATATATTAATCTTATTCGATATGAATAATTTGTATCTATATCCTTAAAATTTTTGATGCTGGATTCCGGGTCGCAAACGACCATGTCGTTCCGCGTTGCAGCGTTGAGTCGAGCGGCACAAAGCCTTAAGGATAAGAATGTGAAGCCGAAAGTCATCCCAAGAACGTTCTCGTCATCGTGGCTACGAATAATCCGAAAAAGAACCACCCGAGGATTCGCTCTAACACGACCCAATATCTGCAGCCGCCTACGGGCTTGAAGTCCTCGGAAGATTTGGCTGCGATGAATACCGTCGTGCTGAAATAGAGGCATTGGAATGAGTAGGAATTCGAGATCTTGCTGATAATGTCAGCTATCCGAGCCTTACCGCCCGAAATCGTTTCCCGAATAGAGGGCGCGTCAGGAACTTCGAGCCCTTTGCACCAAAAGAAGATGCCTCCAAAGAGGACTATCAGCGCACCAACCCAAACTACGATTCGGAGCGGTCTTACTCCATATCCGCATACAATACTTTGAAGTGTCTCAAATGCCCAAGTCCAGCCAAAGGCATCTTTTCTTTTTATTTCTCTATATTCGTAGTAGCAGTCATTTGCATCGCCTATACGACCCAGCTCCTTGAAGTCGTTGATCAATGATAAATATGTGGCATCAATGAATATTATTGATTCATTTATATCGGTCCATCGGACTATCATCCTGTCGAATTTTGTTTTGTTCAGATACAACTTCTTTTTCTCGAAACTTGCATTCCAGAAAAAGAGGTCGGCTTTAAAATCATCTTTCTGAAATTTAGCTTTTCCTTTGAATTGAGCATCTACAAAGTAGGCATCTCTACTGAAATAGTCATCAAGAAATTCAGCATCTCCTCTGAATTGAGCCCCAGAAAAATCCGCGTCTCTAGCAAATATATTATCTTCGAATTCAGCGCTCTCGTCGAACCAGCAATTGATGAATATCGTTTCTTTGTCAAAGATGTTCTTGTTAAATCTCGCCTTTCTGGTGAACTTAGAATTTCTGAAGTTTGCCTCTCCATCGAACTTGGCATTGGATATGCCTACAACTCCGCCAAACTGTGCCCTTACGAATCTAGCATAATCCTCGAACCAAGCATTTCTGAAATCTGCTTCTTTGAAGAACTCGGTTTTTTCGAAATTTGCTTCTTTAGAGAACTGAACGTCATGGAATGTGGCATTTCCATAAAATTTGGCCCCCATTAATGATACACCATTGATGAAGCGAACATCGTTAAAAAATGTTTTATTAAATTGAGCTTGCCCAAATCGGGCATCTCTATCAAATTGACCTCCAAGAAAGCTGACATCATTGTGGAAGGTGACCTTGTAGAACTCGGCATCGCCTCCGAATTGAGCATGGCCAAAATCGGCATTTTCGAGAAATTGTGCGCGATGAAAATCTGTGCATGCGTCAAAATTGACTTCTTTGAAGAAAGAAGGACTATTGAACTCTGTTCGGAAGAAACCGGCGTCTTTTTCGAAGCAAGACCCGTTAAAGCTGACATTCTGATGAAATGTGGTGCCCTCGAAGTTCGCAGGCTCTGAGAAGACTATATTCTCGAATTTTACTTGCCCGAGAAAATCAGAGTTTGTGATATTTACTGGTGACTTAACAAATTTTGGATAGCTTTCTCTGGCTTGATCCGTTGTCTTGATTGCATTGAGATCCAGCACACTGAGATCGAGATCTCCAATAATCGTGAATCCGTCGTAGTCTACAGATTCTTCATTACCCATTTTGTCGATGATTTCTTTGGCATGAACCTCTTTTAGATTATATATATTAGATGTCGCGAGATCGCGGCCATCTACTGCACTTATAGCTATTAATATGGCGATTGAAATTAGAACCAACCGAATCATCTAACCACTGCCTCATCAATCTGAAGTTTCATAATCTAAGTACACCTTTACCATCTTCTGGCCGATCTCCGTGTTATCTTATCTCTATCATATTTTTGCTCAACAATATAAGACTTTTGTAAATCGAAATCGTATCTTCGAAAAGTATAACTATATTCAAGAATATAAAACCAAATCATGAAGATGAAGGCTTTAATCGCGCTTTACCTTGCCATGTTATTTATAAATCCAGCCATTGGCGAGGAGGCGACTGTTGATGATCTGATAGATGAGGCCGAGGATTTAATCGAAGACTCGCCTGAAGATGCCATCAAGCTTTTAGAGGAAATTATCTCAAGAGATTCAGATGATCAATTGAATAAGAAAGCGTATTACTTAAAAGGAGTAGCGTATGCTGAATTGGGAGATTATGATGATGCTATAGAAAGTTATGACGAAGCCCTTTGCATCGATGATAAATATGTAGATGCTCTTTACGGAAAAGCGGCAGCCCACTCCAGCTTGGAAAACTGCGAAGAGGCCAAAGATTGCTACGATAAGATTGAATCTGAAAAGTTAGATGCAATTAGTTCTCTCATGAACGAAAAGGGCATGAATCTCAAAAATTGCGGTATAAAGATAACTGAGGGTCCAGTTGGCGCCGATCCCGTCACCGAAAATGAGCGCATGGTGGCGATTTACGAGGACGCCATCGAGAGATACAACAAGTCCATTGAGGCGGATGAGAATTATACCTTTGCCTGGAACAACAAGGGCGTAGCATTGGGCGAGTTGGGCAGATACGATGCTGCCGTGGAGTGCTTCAATAGAGCAATCGAAATTAACGACTCGTCTGCAGAGGCTTGGAGCAACAAAGGTGTGACCCTAGATTATATGGGCGAGCATCGAGAAGCGCTCGATTGCTATAACAGATCTATCGATATCGATTCCCTTCTCGCAGAGGCCTGGTACAACAAAGGAAATAATCTCGCCCATTACACTGGCAGATACAAAGACGCTAAAGCATGTTACAACGAGTCGATCGAGATAAAACCCGAGCTCGAAAATGTGCTTAAGAGGTTCATATACTTGGAGACCTCCGGCAGAGGTTGAATCCATAATATGGAAGAGTTGGCTGATAATGCGTCTGAGCGTCGTCGTTCGCCTCCTGATCGCTTTGCTCATTGGCATATGCTCTGTGAGCAACGCATCGGCATTCGAAGACATCAGCAGTAAAGTCGCCTTCAACCATACGGATGTAAAGAGCACCGCCGGAATTATCGCTGCAGAGTATCCTGGTGGATGTAATATAGACCAAATCTCTGAGATATACAGGGCTGTAAGAGGCGGCTGGAGATACGTATCGGACCCGAGAGGTCCCGACTACTTCAGCAGCGCAGATCTGACCATCCGGAACGGAAAAGAGGCGAACTCTATAGGTATGGGTGACTGCGACGATTTTGCAATTTTGATGGCCGCGCTCATAGAGTCGATAGGTGGAACTACCAGAATCAAGTTTGTTGTATACGGTCTTACCGGCCATGCTTATGCCGAAGTTTATCTGGGCCAGGCAGAAGATCCGCAGGTTGATGAGATGATCGAGTGGCTCAAGGACGAGTACAATACAGATAAAATTTACAAAGATTTTGATTTGTCTTCGGATGAGGTCTGGCTCAACCTGGACTGGTGGGCAGACCATCCCGGTGATGACATTTACGGAGGTGCGGCACCAGAGCATCAGCTTATTTATATTAGATCTAAATATAAAGAACCTCCGAGGATGCCTCCAATTATTGACTCGATGGATAGCACGTTAGGATGGAATACATATAACGGTGACGATAGTAATAACTCATCAATATATATCAAACAAAATCTTGGCGGAAAGAAGGAAAACGCCATTGAGATCAAATACAACTTGACCGAAGGTGGATATGTAGGAATGTCCAAAGAGATCGATGCCGAGGCATTGGACGCATTAAAACTAACGGACGGAATAGCTTTCTCCAGTTGGGGCAAGGGTGATCCGAACACGATCGAACTTAAATTGACGTGCAAGGACGATACCACCTTCGGATATTCGTGGAGTGGGTCAACCATTTCGAGCGATTGGACGACTCGAAAGGCGCTTTATAAAGAGTTTCAGTGTCTGGGGCCACAAAACAGATGCATTGGTCATCGGTTAAGCCAAAAAGCCGCATCGAATAGAGCCCAGTTAGCTGGTTTTTTGAACTAACAGTTTTAAGAATATGTAATACAACTGGCCTACCTTTAAGTCTAGAAAATGCGCATGAGGCATTTATCATATCGATTTTCATGATGGGCAGACATTGAATTATAATTCAATACTAAAAAGAATAAGCTTCCACATAGAAAATTGGCAAAACACCCTTAACCGATGACCAATGAAAACAGATGTGAACTCTATGAAAACCGATTAAAACAGGAAGACGTCAAGAGGATCGATTTCGTAATTTCAAATTACCCTGAAGGTGGTGACATTCCCGGTTATGGCATGGTGGTAATCGACCAAGTCCGAGGAATCAAGGAAATAAAACCAGGATCACCGTGGGCTATAGTCGAGGATATGCGCCAGAGAGCCCTCGCTCTTGAGCTGGCGGCAAAGTCGGAACAGATCCGAGACCAGCAACTGACGAAGAGCGTACTTCTAGCCGTGGAGTCCATTCAAATATATCCCACCTCAGTGGGGGGCTTGGCCTTGCGTCACGGTCTGGACCAATTGGCAAGACACATCGCAACAATGCCTCACGAGGATTCGGTGAATGCTGTCGCCTTCAGCCCCGACGGCGCCCGGGTTGCAACTGCAAGTTATGACGGTACCACCAAGGTCTGGAATGCCACCACCGGCGCCGAGATCGCAACAATGCCTCACGAGGGCTCGGTGAACGCTGTCGTCTTCAGCCCCGACGGCACCCGGGTTGCAACTGCAAGCTCTGACGGTAGCGCCAAGGTCTGGAATGCTGCCACCGGCGCCGAGATCGCAACAATGCCTCACGAGTACTGGGTGCTTGCTATCGCCTTCAGCCCCGACGGCACCCGGGTTGCAACTGCAAGCTCTGACGGTAGCGCCAAGGTCTGGCTCTGGCTACCCGAAGACCTGATCAACGAGGCCTGTTCCCGCCTGACCCGCAACCTGACGCCGAAGGAGTGGTGTCAGTATCTTCCAGGTGAGCCGTACTGCAAGACCTGCCCCAATCTACCTTGAAATGGCCAGAAACGAGCCATCCAATTCGTCGAGATCCAATAGCAGCCCTCGACTCTAAACTCGTTGGGTGCGTCGTCAATCAAATCACCCCCGCGCTGACCAAAAGCCGGTTTCCCCGGTGATCGAAAAGCCGGTTTCCCCGGTGATCGAAAAGCCGACGATCGTGAGGCAATCTCCCGAGACGAGGCGCGCCCGAGGTGGTGATCGGCGCCGATCCTGGCCCCGGGATCGCGGCGGCGGGAACGCCCCCGGGACCCTCGTCCCGACGACGGCGATCTCAATCCTCTTTATCCCAGGACCTGAAAAGCATATTAAAGCAGGCGGACCTAAAGGAGATTGAAGATGACCAGAGCTAGATATGCGATTATTATCGAGAAGGGCGAAAGAAATTACTCTGCATACTGCCCGGACCTTCCCGGCGCGGTCGCAGCTGGCGAGACCGAAGAGGAGACGGCGGAGCTGATGAGAGAAGCGATAGAGCTTCATCTGGAAGGCCTGAAAGAAGACAACCTCCCCATACCCGAGCCGACCACCACCGCGAGATGCGTCGAAATTTCTGTCTGAGACGTTTGCCCCCTCTTGGAAGAGATGAATATGGTCGAAATAGCGTTCCACGTTCCTGACGAGGCCCTTCTCGCCTTGAAGCTCAATCCCGAGGAGCTGGGCCAGGAGATGCGTATGGCAGCGGCGGGCAAGCTCTTCGAGATGGGAAGCCTATCGTCTGGTGCCGCTGCCAGGTTGGCTGGCATTCCCCGGACGGTTTTCCTGTCGAAGCTCGCCGATTACGGCATTGATACTTTCGATCCGACAGAGGAATAGCTGAAAAAAGAGCCGCACCTTCGCTGAAGTCATCTGCAATACTTCCCGCTCCGATATAAGCACCAAATCTATCAGCTTGAAATCCTATCAGCGTCATTCGAAAGATCTGGCTCTATCTCTGGACTTTCTATGATCTCATCTGCCCAGTCCTTGCGAGAGATCCTGACTAAGCCACCCAGCCGATCTACAGCATCCCTCTTGATCTCTATATCCACGACCTCTCCCTCTCTGAGGTTGAGCTTCTCCAGAGGCTTCAAGACGTCATTTTCGTAAATAGCCTTCACTCCCATCAGGGTCACCCTTCACAAATTGGATTTCTTATACTAAAAACCTGCTCATCGGAAGCTAGAGCGTCAGTCTACCTCGATCAATCCTCTCAAACCCGGTCGCGCCAAAAAATAAGGTTTAATCAGCCCCCAACATCGGTATAAGCCGGACCTCCTCGGGAGTCGACCAGCCGACTCCGACACGGGCGATCTCCTGATAAGAGGCGAGCCTTTGGAGGAGTTCGATCCCCGGACCGAGACGGCGGAACGCCCCCGGGACCCCTCGTCCCTCCGAAAAAAAATGATCGCGATTTCTCTTTTCACGACGTCCCGGACCGGGATGACGAGACCGCCGCTCGGGCGACGGCCTCATCCACGTCCCGTCCCGAAAAGCACGAACGCTAGGTCAGGCGGCGCGTCACCTCGAAAGCTTCGATGCGATCTCGGCGACATGCTTTCCCTGGAACCGGGCGCCGGAAAGCTCCGTCTCGCTCGGCATCCTCTCCCCGGCCCTCCCCACGATGGTGGAGGCTCCGTAGGGCGACCCCCCCGCCACCTCATCGATCCTCCTCTGGCTCTCGAAAGAGTAGGGTAGGCCGACGATGACCATCCCCAGATGAAGGAGGGTCGGATGGAAGCTCAATATCGCCGCCTCCTGGCCGCCGTGCTGCGACCCAGAGGAGACGAAGACGCTCCCCACCTTCCCCACCAGGGCGTTCCTCTTCCATAGTTCCCCGAGAGAGTCCAGGAAGGTCCTCATCTGTCCCGACATGTTCCCGAGGTACGAGGGCGTCCCAAAGATGACGGCGTCCGCCTCTTCCAGCTCCTCCGGAGAGCAGATCGGAACGCCTGCGAAGATCTGCCCGGCCCCCTCGGACGCGCCCCTACTCTTGAGATCTGCGGAAGAGAGGGTCTCGGGGACCCGCCGCAGGACCACTTCGGCCCCCTTCACCTGGAGAGCGCCTTCGGCCACCGCCTCGGCCAATCGATGGGTGTGGCCGTTCATGGTGTAGTAGACTACCAGTACCTTCAAGCGATTCTACCTCCAGTTTATTCTATGATGGCCGACTATTTTAAATTTGTTGGCGTGATCGCCGGGCCGAAACGGATCGAAGAAAGGCAGAGCTGAAGTTCATGCTGGTTTGATAAAAGGCCCCAGATTTACCAGCACTATATCCCGGGACAGATCCTCTCCGCCACATCGGCAAGGCCCATCGCCATCTCCTCGATCCTCTCCCTCTCCTCCAGGCATGCCAGCCACCGGTCTGGAATCCAACCGGTGCCTCGGGAGGCGCCCGCCAGGGCCCCGGCGATCGAGGCGATGGAGTCGGTGTCCCCACCCGAAGAGGCGGCAGCGATCAGGGCCTCCTCAGGCTCGAACTTGAGGAAGCAGTAGAAGGCGGCGGGGACCGTCTCCACCGCCATCGGCGAGGTGCCGATCACCTCCAGCGCCTCCGGCGGATCGAGGTCGATGAGCTCTTTTGCCATCAAGAGGCGGCGTCCGAGATCCCGGTCGACCCTCTCGGAGAAGGAGGCCGCCATCTCCAGAACTCTCGGCGGGGCGAAGCCGAGGAGGGATAGGGCGACGCCGACGGCAACGGCGATCGACCCTGCCCTCGCCCCGGTCGATGAATGGGTGGGAAGGCTCTGCTGGTCGGCGTACCGAGCCACCAGGTCGAGGTTGCAGTGATAGACGAGGCCGATGGGAGCCGTCCTCATCGCCGAGCCGCAGGTCGGCGTGGGGAAGCCCGCCTCCTGCCAGGGCCGATCCCTCAGCAGCTCCATGATCGCCATCTTGCTCGTCCATCCTACGCCCCTGTTCTTTGAAGGGTCGGCGATCCAGCTTCGTCCCCACTCGGTGAGATTTGAGGTGAACCTCTCGACGTCGAAGAACCCCGCCTCGACTATCGTCTCCGCCAGAAGGAGAGTCTGCTCGGTATCGTCGGTGTACTGCCCCGGCAACAGGCCGCAGTGAAAGTGATCCCTTTCGGGAGCGACCATCTCCCGGACCTCCCCCAGGCTCTCAGCGATCTCGTCTCTTGTCAGCCCCTCGACGGGCATCCCCAGGGCATCGCCGACGGCAAGCCCCAACATGCATCCCCGAAACCGATCTACGAGCCCTCCTGCCATGCGGACAAGAAGGATACGGAGGACTAAATAGTCATCGGATTCGTGTTCCGGGTTTCGAGTCGGAGAAGGAGCAGGAAGGGATGGGAGAGAGGATGAGATGGGGAGGAGCGGAAAGGAGACTAATCGTTCCAGCCCCTCGGCTCAGTCCGGGCTGAAACGATCGAGCCCCGATCTGCTCCTATCCGTCAAGATGGCGGCCTCCCTCCCCTTTGAGGCGCTCTCGTGATCCAGCAATAGGAGGATGGCGCAGCCGAGTAAGCACAAAAGCCCCGTGAGGATGAAGGTGGCTGTGAAGCCCGCAAGGCTGGCGATGGCGGCTCCGGCGGCCGCGGTGGCGGCGGTACCCAGGCCCGTCGAGGTGGAATAGACCGACCACTCGAAGCTCTCCCTTCCGGGTTTCAGGTTCAGGCTCCAGAGACCCACCCAGGTGGGGTAAGCAAGGCCGCTCCCGATGCCGTAGAGCGTCTCTGCCAGATAGACCTGGTATATGTTGTCTATGAAGATGTACATCACCGGAACCGAGGCGATGAGGGCCGTTCCCAGTATCAGCCATCGCGTCTTGTTCTCGCTCTCGTCGATGTACTTTGAGAAGGGGAGCTGGACGAGGGACTTCGTCACCAGGAATAGGGTGCTGGCCACCCCGGCGGTGAGGATGGTTCCCCCGACCACGCCCTCGTTTATGAAGATGGCCAGGATCGGCTGGATCAGACCGAAGCCGGTGAGGACGAAGATGTCCGAGAGCATGAGGAGCTTTATGGTGCGATTCATATTTTCCACCTCCGATTTTCTGATATTAATTTTAAAGACAATATATAGAAGGGCGATGCCCAAAAAGGCCAAATCGCCGAAAATGCCGAGATGCGTGATAGTGAGCAGAGCTACAACGACGCAGAAGAGATGCACTACAAGCCAGAGCGCACGTTGATACAGCGTAAGATTGCCGTGCTCAGCCTCATCGGAATAATGTGACGAACTTCAACCATATAAAGGTTGCTATCTACAAGAAGTGAAAATCGAACAAAAAATTCCTCTAATTGGGGTATCAAAAAAACATAAATCATGGTGAATTTTGATTTAAAAGACACTATCTAGAAATCGAGTGAT
>NPIE01008286.1_pt1 | contig 22116 bp, 18 predicted proteins | sample 8637661 | NCBI WGS metagenome assembly NPIE01 (sample SAMN07420842, study PRJNA396082) | bioreactor metagenome | isolation source: sample BA12 brine-fed electro-methanogenic bioreactor BA | place: Japan: Kochi | collected 2016-12-09
GGCGGACAGGCCATCCATGGCCTGTCCGCAGCCCTTCGGGCCTGATTCTTCGGGCAGCCGGGCCTTCGCGATGCAGCCTCCGGCAGAACCGGCCAGCCCGGGGAATCGATGCTTACCTAACGGCAGGCCGATGCCGAAGGCGAATCCGGCCAGCATGTCCCATCCCGAGGTGCCGCCGTGGTGGTAAACACCGTGCAGCGCATCACCGAGATCGGTAGTTTGTCCGGCCGCGCAGCAGTGAAGGAGCCGGGTCTGGCCTTCGGACAGCCGGGATTCCGCCAGTGCCCGAAAAAAGGCAAGACTGATCGCCGTTGTTCGCTTTCCTGCTGCGTCGAGAAGGCCGGTCGCCAGCGCCGTTGCCTGCCGTGTTTTGCCGGTGGCAATGAGACTGAGGATCCATCCGGCGCAAAAGTCGTCGCCGGACGGCGTTAAACCATACCCGAGGCCGATCAGCGGGGACAGCAGGGATGTCAGCCGCTTTGGATCATCGAAAGCATCTTCACACCGTATGGCATCGACGACCTGCAGCAGTCGTCGATGCAAGGCGATGGTGAGCGCTGATCTCTTCTCGGCACGAGGTTGTGGGACAAAGATTGCCGGGATCAGGGTACCGAAACTCTGCTGCGGTGCCGTGGTGGCGGCCGCAGCGACCAGGGTCGCCAGGACCGTATCAAGGTCGGTCCCTGGTCCGGCACAGGTATCAAAATCGGCCAGCCACGGGGTGGCGTTGGCCGTGTCGAGGCTGGTCTGATTTCCAAACAGCATGGTGCCGTCACACGATCGGACCTCTCTGTTTTCGGAAAGCGCAGCAACTGCCGTGCCATCACTGTCGGCGCAGATGATGGTGAACGGACCCTTGTCGATGTGGGCATCGCCGATACAGATGACGTTTCCGGTATCGGTGAGGCAATAGAAACAGTGGCGATAGGTCTGGGTGATGCGCCAGCGTGCCGATTCTGAGAGCATCGGCCCGATCTGCGCCCCGACCGAATCGGCCTTGATTTCCTGGTGCGGTGAATCTGCCGCCATGTCCTGTCTCATTGGTTGACGATCTGGGTGCCGGCGGTGCCGAGACAAGCCTGGTATGCTTCGTCGAGATGGGCGATGATGGCGCGTCTGCCGCCGGCGAGCAAAAATTTTCTGGCGGCTTCGACTTTGGGTCCCATGCTGCCTGCGGAAAAATGTCCCTCGCCGATGTAGCGATCGAGTTCGGCCAGCGTCAGCGTCGATAGGTCCTGCTCATTTTCTCTGCCGTAATTGATCTTCACATGTCTTACCGAGGTAAGGATCAGCAGGTGCTCGATACCGAGTTCTCTGGCCAACAACGCCGAAGTCAGGTCTTTGTCGATGACCGCATCAATGCCGCGGAGCCGATCGCCATTCTCGGTGATCACCGGGATGCCGCCACCTCCGGCGGTAATGACAATAACGCCCTGTCTCATCAACGAACTGAGCAGGGAGCTGTCAAGAATCTTCAGTGGTGCCGGAGACGGCACGACCATGCGCCAGCCCCGGCCGGCATCCTCTTTCATGGTCCAGCCGAATTCCTCTTCAAGATCCCGTGCTTCAACTTCGCTGAAAAAATAGCCCAGCGGCTTGTCCGGCCGGCCAAACGCCGGGTCGGCCGGGTCGACCAGTACTTCGCATATGATGCTGGCCACCGGGCGCTGCAGGTCTTTGGTGCGCATCACGTTCTGCAGCGCCTGCATGATGACATAGGAAATTCCGCCCTGACTGTTGGCCACACAGATATCAAGGGGCATGCTGGCCACCCGTTTGCTGGCGATGGCCTGGCGCATCAGGACCTTGCCGACACCGGGGCCGTTGCCGAAGGTGAATACCAGATTCGGCACGGCCTCCAGCAGCGGCAGCAGAGCCGTGGCAGCCGTTGCCGCGACGTCGAACTGTTCCTGCCCGGTCCCTTTGATGCCCTCAGGGTGGATGGCATTACCGCCCAGGGCGATGAGCAGTTTGTCCGGCATGGTGAGTTGTTTCATCGAAGCGGATTATCCTTTCATTTTCGTCGGCAGCCAGGTTACCACTTCCGGAAAGTAGATCAGGAAAACGGTGAAAGCCAGCATGATCAGCGCAAACGGCAGTGAGCCCCAGATGACATCGGACAGCGGGCCCTTGTCCTGGCGCACGCCCTGGATGACGAACAGGTTCATACCCATCGGCGGGGTGATCATCGCCACTTCGCTCATCAGTACGATGAAAATACCGAACCAGATCGGGTCGGCGCCGGCGGCGGTCATGATCGGGTAGGCGATGGGAATGGTGGCGACCTGAATGGACAGGACATCGAGGAACATGCCGAGGACGATATAAAACAGGATCATTACCAGCGTCAATTGGGTCAGCGTCAGGTCGAGGGTCAGCACCTGTTGGGTGAGCATCTCGGCGATGCCGAGCAGGCTGAGCGTCAGGTTCAGGATAAAAGCGGCGGTGATGATCAGGATGATCATGCCGGTTAGCTGTGCCGTGTTGACAAAGCATTTGTGCAGCATGGCAAAGGTCAGCTTGCCGCCGCGCCAGGCGAAAAAGAGCGACGCGATGATCCCGAGGGCGGCCGATTCGGTCGGTGTTGCCAGGCCGAAATAGATGCTGCCCATGACGATGAAGAAGATGAACAGCGGCGGCAGCATCTCCGGCAGGGCGCGAATACGTTCCGGCCAGGACACCTTGATGATGCCGGTGTTTTTGATGGAGATGCTGGCGATCATCAGGTAGACGAAGAACGCGAGCGTCAACACGATGCCGGGAATGACACCGGCGACGAAGAGTTGACTGATCGAGTTATTGGTCAGGCTGCCGTAAATGATCAGGGCGATGCTCGGTGGAATCAGGATGCCCATGGTGCCGCCGGCGGCCAGTGAGCCGAGGGACAGTTTCTTCGAGAAACCACGCTCGTTGAGCGTCGGTAGCGCGACCGTACCGACGGTCGCCGCGCAGGCCACCGATGAGCCGGTGGTTGCGGCAAACAGGGCGCAGCAGCCGATATTGGTATGGAGCAGGTTGCCGGGGAGCCAGTTCATCCATTTGGCCAGTGCGTTGTACATCTTGTCGGCAACTCCGGAACGCAGCAGGATTTCCCCCATCAGGATGAACAGCGGGACCGCGGTGAGAATAAACGAGTTATGCACCCCCCAGACGACGCTGCCGATCGAATTCATGAACGGGTAGCCAAACGCCAGCAGACCGCCGATCAGACCGATGATGGCCATCACCGGCGATATCGGTACCCCGAGGAACAGCAAGGCCAGGCCGGCGACAAAAAATATCAGAATCTCAGCTAACATAAGTGCTTTCTTTCCTCTCGTTAACGGTGCTCGAGGTCAAGCAGTTCCTCTTTGACCTCGTCGGCGGAGCCCTTTGGCTGATAGAGGACGCGAAGATCGTCCCAGCGACGGGTAATCAGCAGCCAGGTGGCGTTGATCAGATAATAGCAGGACAACCCGAAAAAGATGATCAGGCCGATGGTCCAGGGAATCTGCGGGTAGTGCAATGGTGTCGCCCATGGGGTTGGCGCGGTGCTGCCGTAACTCATGGTTTCCTGGAGGACCCCGACGGCGGCAAAAGCGAGTAAAAACGAAATAAACAGCATCGACAGCTTGGCCAGCCAGTTGAGCACGGCCTGCATCTTGTCTGGAAATTTATAATGAAAGATATCGATGCGGATATGGTTGTTGCCGATCAGGGCGATGCAAAACGCCAGGGTCGAACCGATGGCCAGGACGTAGCCGCCCAATTCGTCGGCGCCTTGCAGAGACTTGGTGAAAACTTTTCGCATGACGACCTCGACACTGACGAAAATCGACAGGCCGATACAGAGATAGCCAAACAGACAGCTTGCGTAAAAAGCTATTTTTTTATTGATTTCCATGGTTCGTCCTGCACGGAAGAGGCGGTGAACCGGCCGACCCTGAAGGCCGGCCGGTTGAGACGGGCGTGTCGGTTATTCAATACCGGTCAGCGGACCGAGGACTTTTTTCCAGAGCTCCGTACAGCCCGGATAGTTTTTCTCACAGGTCTCGGACCAGGAGGGGAAGGATACCGTCTTGACCGCATCGGCGACGATCTTCAGGTCTTCCTCGTTCACCGGAACCTCTTTCATGTTGTATTTGGTAACGGTCGTGCACGGTTCTTTGCCGACGTTGCAGCGCAGCGCGTCTTCAAACAACTCCTCGGAGTAGACCCAGATGTCGTCGACCAGTTTGTCGAAGGCGGCCTGCATTTTCTCCTGCTCTTCAGGGGAGAGTTTGTTCCAGGTCTTCATGTTGATCGCGTAACCGTTGAAGCCGACCTGAAAGCCGATCGGCATGAAATACTCGGTTACTTCCGGCCAGCCGGCGGTGTTTGCCGAACTGGCGCCGGTGATGGCGCATTCGGTGACGCCGCGGGACAGTGCCTGCTGCACCTCGGAAAAACCGATCGGTACCGGAGTGGCGCCGATGCTCTCGATAAACTGCGACAGGTTCTGGTCGTAGACCCGGACTTTCTTTCCTTTCAGGTCGGCCAGGCCGGAGATTTCCGGTTTGCAGAACAGGACCTGGGGACCGAACGGCCAGAGGCCGAGGAGTTTGGCATCGAATTTCTCCTGTAGACGTGCGGCGAAATGCGGTTTGTAGGCATCGTAGACCTGGCGCGCTTTTTCGTAGGTCGGGTTGAGGCCGACAAGATCCTGGCCGAGCAGGAACACCTCGTCACGGGCGGCTTGGGCGGTACGGATGGAAACGATGTCGAATAGCCCGTTTTTCAGGACGCGCAGGGTTTCTTCCGATTTTATGCCGGTGACATCGATCGGTTTGTAGTTGGCGTCGATGGCAAGACCAGTGTTTTCGGCAAAATTTTCGAAGAACGGCTGCTCCTTGTTTTTCTGGATGAGGCCGGTGGCCAGTGGTTGACCAAGTACGTTAAAAGATTTTTCAGCGGCCAGGGCCAGGCTTGAAGTCGCCATCATCCCTGCTGTGACCAATGCAATCGTGAATCGTTTCATCTCTGTTCTCCTCAGTGTTGGCGGTGATAATGGAGGGTCAGACAGCCGCCCCCCGATTGGCTTGGGTTGACGATAATATACGGGCGACTGCTGTGGAGACGTCGCCGACATGCTTGGCCGTTAAGTGCTTGAGCCCTTCCTTGTCCCGCCGGCGCAGCATGTCGACCATGCGCCGGTGCTCCTCGACGCCACGCAGGCGGTGTTCTCGATCAACGAGAGAAAACGGGCGAAAACGCAAGATGGGCATGCGCACGATATCAAGGATCTTGCCGAGATAGCTGCTGCGGGCCGCCGCGCAGATCGTGTCGTGAAACACGGTGTTGAGCCGGCTCAACTCATCGAGGTCGATGTCCTTCCCTTCATTGGCGGCGGCCACCAACGCCGCTGCCTGTTCGACGATTTGTTCGAGTGTTTCGATTTCGTGCTCTTCGATCAAATCGCAGGCCATTTCTGCGGCATGGACCTCGAGGACCGTCCGCAGCGTGGTAATTTCCTTCAATTCCTCGAGCGACAGGCCGGTGACGCGAATTCCCCCCTGCGGGATGCGTTCGACCAGGCCATCCTGTTGAAGCAGTCGGAATGCTTCCCGGACCGGTGTCCGGCTGACATTGAGCGATTCGCAGACAGCGACTTCGAGCAGCCGCTCACCCGGCTTGATCTGCTGCTCGATGATTCGTTTGCGCAACAAGTCGTAAACTTGTTCGGCAATGGTTTGGGGGGTCTTGACACGATCTCCTGACAGGCCGGCGGTCATCTGAGTACCCTCTGGGAAAAGGTTGGCAAGCGTGTGCTGAGTGTCGATGTGTGCTGTTTTGTATTCTTGTATACAGGAATACATCAACGGCAACAATCCGTCAAATTCTTTTTTGGGTCCTGCAGTATTTCTTCTTGGAATGCGGCGGGAGGGCAGCGTTGCCGGGACGCCCGATCAGGCGTCCCGGCTCTACTGTTATTTCGTGGCGATAACGTTTTGGCGGGCCTTGAGTGCGGCCAGTGTCGTCAGGTTGAAGATGGTATCGGCATGGGCCCCGCGTTCGACGATATGGGCCGATTTGTTCAGGCCGACCAGGATCGGGCCGATGGCATCGACCTCGGCCAACCGCATGCACAGCTTGTAGGCAATGTTGGCGGCGTTGAGGTCCGGGAAGATGAGAATGTTCGGCTCTCCTTTCAAGGTGGAGAACGGGAAAATCTCCTCGCGCAATTCGGTGTTGAAGGCGAGGTTGGCCTGCATTTCGCCATCGACTTCGAGTTCGGGCGCAAGCTGTCTGACCAACGCGGTGGCCCGGGCTATTTTTGCCGCGCCCGGAGAATCGGAGGAGCCGAAGTTGGAGTAGGACAGCATGGCGATCTTCGGCGTGATGTCGAATTCCTTGACAAAATCGGCAACCGATACGGCGATCTCGGCGAGATGCTGTTCGCTCGGGTTGATATTGACCGTGGTATCGGCAAAAAACAGGGTTCGTTTCTTGAAGACCATCATGTAGACGCTGGCCACCGTTTTTCGCTCCGAGGTCCTGCCGACGCAGGATAAAACCCGGCGAATGGCGTACGGGTAGGGCAGGGACTGACCGTAGATCATACAGTCGGCATCGCCGCCATTGAGCATCATTGCGCCGAAAAAGCCGGTATCGCGGCGCATGATGTCGCGGGCATAGGGCAGGGTGATGCCGGAACGCTGTTTCCGCTCGTAATAGTCCCTGGCGTAGCGTTCGATGCAATCTTCTTCCCTCGATGGGTCGACGATCAGAATCGAGCTTCCGGGAATACCGTGTTTGCTGAGCAATTCGCTGATTTCGTCGTGGTTGCCAAGCAGGATCGGGGTGGCGATATTCTCCTCCATTACCCGGATCGCGGCTCGAATGATTTTTTTGTTGTTGCCTTCCGGGTAGACGACTCGTACCGGCTCTTTCTTGACACGATTGGTCACGAAACGCAGGATGGCCTTGGATCGTCCGAGGGTCGCTTCCAGGTGTTCGGTGTAGGCCTGGAGGTCGGCGATCGGTTTGCGGGCCACACCGGTTTCCATGGCCGCTCGGGCGACCGCCGGGGCGATGCGCAGCAGGGCCCGTGGGTCAAACGGGGTCGGGATCAGGTATTCGGGACCGAATTCGAAATTGTCGGCGCCGTAGGCTCGCAATACCTGGTCCGGGATCTCTTCCTTGGCCAATTCGGCAATGGCCCTGACCGCGGCGATCTTCATCTCGGTGTTGATTTCTTTGGCGCGGACGTCCAGGGCTCCGCGAAAGAGAAACGGGAAGCAGAGGACATTGTTGACCTGGTTCGGGTAGTCGCTGCGGCCGGTGGCGATAATGCAGTCAGGCCGGGCGGCAATGGCATCGGGATAGGAGATTTCCGGTTCCGGGTTGGCCATGGCGAAGACGATCGGGCGCTCGGCCATGCTCTGCAGCATCTCGGCTGTCAGGGCGCCGGCAACGCTGACCCCGCAGAACACATCGGCCCCCTGCACGGCCTCGGACAATGTCCGGTTCGGGGTGTCGTTGGCCAATTGTTCTTTGTAGGGGTTCATCGATTCACTGCGTCCCTGATAAATAACGCCTTTGGAATCGCAGATGATCAGATTCTCTTTGGGCAGGCCGAGGGCGATGAACATCCGGGCGCAGGCTATGCCGGCGGCGCCGGCCCCGTTGAACACCGCCTTAACCTCCTTGATGTCGCGTCCGGTGATTTCCAGCGCATTGAGAAAGGCGGCCGAGGTGATGATCGCCGTGCCGTGCTGGTCATCGTGAAAGACCGGGATATCGACGCGCTGTTTGAGTGTTTCTTCGACATAGAAACATTGCGGCGCCTTGATATCTTCCAGGTTGATGCCGCCGAAGGTCGGAGCGATCAACTCGCAGGTCCTGATCAACTCGTCGGGGTCTTCGGTGGCGACTTCAATGTCGAAGACATCGATATCGGCGAATTTTTTGAACAGGGCTCCCTTGCCTTCCATGACCGGTTTGCCGGCCAGCGCGCCGATATTGCCGAGACCGAGCACCGCTGTGCCGTTGGAGATAACCGCTACCAGATTGCCTTTGGCGGTATACTCATAGGCATCTTCGCTATTGGCGGCAATCTCCTGGCAGGGCCTGGCGACGCCTGGACTGTAGGCCAGGGAGAGGTCTTTCTGGGTCGAAAAGGGTTTGGTGACCACAACCTCGATCTTTCCCTTGCGACCGCTTCGGTGGTATTCGAGAGCTTCGGCGTAGACATCAGTAGCCATGGAGAGCCTCCTGTTATGAAAGTTTACGATTCATGTGAAACTGGTATTACCAGAGCTGAATCTCATTTTAACGGTGCTTTTAAGCATATATTTGGTAAGACCAGAAGTCAATAATATTGTCTAACTCCGTTGCAATCGAGGTGTTCCGGAACGGCTGCCATTGTCGGCTGAACTGATCAATCCGGCACGCTGATTGTCGACAAAAAAAATAGAGGGGTATCCCTAATTGTTACGCGGGGAGATAGCGGATGTAAAGGGAAGGATGGTCGTGAACGAACTTTCTTTGTTAGGGGAGCTGGCGACGCTACCGGCGTCCTGCAATAACCGCACCCGCTGGCGTCTGGTGAAGACGCTAGCGGGTGCGGCTGTGAAGGGGTGGCGAGGGGGAATGCTATTTCTGGTCCGGCATAGAGGTGATCGTGCCGTCCCAAGTATCGACTTTGCCGGAAATCTCCTCGTCCTCGGAGAACCAGGTCTGGGTGACGTTTTTGGTTTCGGTGAAGAAGGCGAACCCGTCTTTGCCCATGACGTGCAGGTCGCCGAAAAATGACTGCTTGTGACCGGTAAAGCCGAAAATGCCAAGCGGCACCGGGATACCGACGTTGACGCCGACCATGCCGGCATCGGTCCGCTTGGCGAACTCGCGGGCGTAATGACCGTTTTGCGTGTAGATCACCGAACCGTTGGCAAACCGGCTGTTGTTCATCAGTTGCAGTCCTTCGGCAAAATTTTTGACCCGTTTGACGGCCAGGACCGGGCCGAAGATCTCCTCGCGGCCGATGGACATCTCTTCGGTGACATGATCGAAAATCGTCGGGCCGATGAAAAAACCCTTTTCACAGCCGGCCGGTACTTCCGGGTTGCGGCCGTCGACAACGAGTGTCGCTCCTTCTTCTATGCCGGTCTCGATCCAACCGGTCACGAATTTCTTGTGACCTTCGTTGACCACCGGTCCCATGCCGGTATTCTTCTCGTAAGCCGGGCCGATGGTGATCTCGGCGGCCAGTTTTTTCAACAGATCGACCAGCTCGTCGGCGATGGCCTCCTCGACGACGATGGTCGGCAACGCCATGCAGCGCTGGCCGGCGCAACCGCAGAAAGCGTTGATAATGCCGCGCGCCGTTCGTTCGAGCTTGCAGTCGCGCAGCACCAGGGCATGATTCTTCGCCTCGGTCAGGGCCTGGACCCGCTTGCCGTGAGCCGCGGCGGTAGCGTAGATATGTTTGCCTACCTTGGTTGAGCCGACGAAGGAAACGCCTTTGATATCGGGGTGTTTGAGCAGGATCTCCGCTTCGTTGCGACCGGCGGTGAAGACGTTGAGCACGCCGTCGGGGAGGCCGGCCTCCTGCCAGAGCTCCATCAGCCGCATCGACGATTGCGGCACGAAGCTGGCCGCTTTGAGTACCATGCAATTGCCGGTGGCGATGCAGATCGGTGTCATCCAGCCGTGTGGGATCATGGCCGGGAAGTTCCACGGGGCAATACCGGCGAATACGCCGAGCGGATGGTGGTATTGAACGGTGTCATAACCGGTGGAGACCTGCATCAGGGATTCGCCTTTCATCAGGTGCGGCGCCCCGCAGGCGAACTCGATCACCTCGTTGACCTTGAGGATGTCGCCCATGGCCTCCTGCCAGGCCTTGCCCATTTCCGTGGCCAGGAGATGGGTCAACTCTTCCAGGTGGGCGTCGACCAGGTGTTTCATCCGAAACAGGACCTGCATGCGCTTGCTCACCGGAGTGTCGGACCAGGCCGGATAGGCCGCGACGGCGGCGGCGATGACCTGCTCCACTTCGGCTGACGTGCACTGCGGGGCCCGGGCGATAACCGTGCCGGTGGACGGGTTGTAGCAGTCCATGAAGACATCGCTCTTTGATTCGAGCCACTGGCCACCGGCGTGATATTTGAGTTTTTTCGGCGCCGGATCGACCGGGCCGCTGTCGGTTTCGACGAAGTATCGGGTGGTTTGTTCAGACATCGGGGCTCCCTTATTGAGTTGAAGGTTTAGGATAGACCGGCAGATTGCCGGACTGTAGGTTCTTTGCTGGACGGTCCCTGTGGCCGGGACGGGTTATCGGTTGTTTGTAGGCAGTTGTGCCAGAGCCGGCAGCCGTCTTCGTCCTTTCTGAGTCGGGCCAGGTGACGATCGACGGCCTGAACGTGATCGAGCATATGCTCGGCCGCGCGCTTCTCGTCGCGATCGGCAATGGCCTGCAAAATGGACTCATGGGAGGCGAGTACCGCCTCCATGAAAGTCTGGTCCGGCTGCAGGATTCTTTTGAAATCTTCAAGAAGGGTTTCAACAAAATTAAGCAGCAGCATCAAAATCGGATTGCCGGTCTGGCCGGCGATGAGGCGGTGAAACTCGATTTCGCTGGCCGTCACCAGGTTGAGATCGCACCGGTTAATGGCCCGGCGAGTCTGCTCGTTGAGCTTGGCCAGCTGCTGCAGGTCGGTCGCCGTGGCGCGTTGCGCCGCCCGCTGGGCGGCATACGGTTCCAGCAAGATGCGCATTTCCGAGAGATCGGCAATGGTGAGGTCCTTGAAATAGAGATAGTTGGCGAGATTTTGCAGGACGATTTCGGCAGCGACGGCCTTGATGAAGGCACCGCCGCCGGAGCCTTTGCGCACCGTGATCAGGCCGACGTGTTCCAGGGCTCGCAGTGATTCCCGGATGGTCTGGCGACTGACCTGGAATTGCTCGCCGAGTTCTTTTTCGGTCGGCAGCCGGTCGCCCGGTTGCAGTTCTCCGGCAAGAACCGCAGTGCGGATCCGTTCGATGATGATGTCCGTCGTTTTACCCTTTCTTGCCGGTGTAAACATGGAGTTCCTTGAGCCATTTGCAAAACAATCTTTTCGCCCAAACTCTGCGTTATGCTCAAAATTTTATCCTCGGAATANNATTTTGAACGAAAATCTAAGTTTTTGCAAAAGGCTCTCTTGCTGATATTTTTCGGTTTAGAAGCCGGATGAAGAGCTCGCACGGAGACCTCGGAGCTGTCATGTTAATATTCTAATATCATAATATTTGAATATTTGCACGAACAATCGAAACGTTTCATGTCTGCCGATCGCTTTTCTTAGCCCTTTATCGGCCCGGCTAAATATCGTTGCCGGATTGGCCGATACAGATCTATCCGGCAGGTTTAACAAGACACGGAAAGTGGAAGGGAAAAAGGATGATGGACTACACGGTTCAACGAGGCGATACGATAGCAAACGTTACCAGGCGGCTTGGCACCGATTGGCAGACGCTGAAGAGATTGAATCCGCAGGCGGTCGGCCGATCACGGGTAAACGGAAACTGGTTTTTGCGCGAAGGGAAAACCGTTTCCGTTCAGCAGCACTTTCAAGCCGTCCTTGACACCCAGGCCAAACAAGCGGTCCGCACCTCTCCACCTGCCGTCTCCAGCAGCGCGGTGCCGGTGGCAGGGACAACGTTTCAGGCGCGTGGCGGGGAGCGGTTGCATACGGTCCAACCGGGCGATACCGTTTGGGAACTCGGCGTCAAGCGCTATCACGTTGATCCCGATGCGATCTTGCGACTCAACAATATCACCGATCCGCGGCGGCTGCAGCCGGGCATGCAGTTGCGCATTCCGGCCGCTGAGGAAGAGGGCTCCAGGGAAGTGGTCGCCAGCTGGTACGGCGAGTATCATCATGGCCGGCCGATGGCCAATGGCGAGCCCTACGACATGTATGGCAACACCATCGCCCACAAGGAGATGCCGCTCGGTACCAGGGTGGAACTGGAGAATCCGCGCACCGGCCAGGTCGTGCGTGCCGTCGTGGCCGATCGCGGACCGTATGTTGCCGGGCGCGAGGTCGACCTGAGTTTTCAGCTGGCGCGCCAGCTCTCCCTGGTCGAGCAGGGCGTCGGCACTGTTATCCTGCGTGTGCTCTAGCCGTCTCTACGGGACGATCAGCACCGGGCAGTAGATCTTGTTGAGCACCTTATGGGTGACGCTGCCGAGAAACAGACCGCCGATATCGGAATGGCCGTGCGAACCCATGACCACGAGGTCGAATTCCTTGCTCTTGATCATCTTGGTCAACACCAGACCGGGGGCTCCCGACACAATTTTTGTTTCATAGTCGATTCCGGCTTCCTTGAGCTTTTCTTCCGTCTCGGTGACGATCTGTTCCGAGTTCTTCCGTAACTTGTCCTTGAGTTCATCGATCGCCGACTGGGTCACCTCGTAGAGATTGGAGCACCACTCGTAACAGCACACGGCAGTGACGCGGGCGCCGGAGAGCTTGGCCAGGTAGACGGTATAGTCGGTGGCGTCTTTGGAATAGGTGGAACCGTCGACGGGCAGCAGGATGTGGGTGATTTGCATGACAGGCCTCCTCGATGCTGGGGTTGATTGTTCAGGCGGACAATCTTGCGCTAATTTATTATACAGCAGGCCGAGCGCGAATGACAGAGCCGGGGGATGAGAAAAATGACAGCCGCCGCCGGGCCGGTCGATTTCTCTGGTCGGTCGGCGATCCTGCCGCTGTGCGGGGTACCGCCATTTCTCAGATGGTGGTGCAATCAGGGCAGGCCGAGCAGCTCCAGCGGATGATAGACCTGCATGGCTGTGCCTTCGGCCAGCTGGATCGAACAGACGCTGCTCTCGGTGACGATGGCATCGACGCCGCTGGCCGTGAACAAGTCGAACAGCGGTTGACCGACGGCCTGGGAGAGGTCGTAGCCGAGCAGGCCGCCTTTCAGGCCGAAGGTGCCGCCCATGCCGCAGCAGGTGCCGGACTCGATCAACTCGACTGCGGCGCCGCGGCGGCGGAGCCAGTCGATGGCTCCCCGGCCACCACCCAGCGGGCGTTGATGGCAGGCGCAGTGAAAGCCGAGCCGCCTGCCGGTCAGGAGCTCGGGGTCCGGGCTCTGGCCGGTCTCGTCTTCCAGTCTATTGAGGTATTCGAAGAGTTCAAACGTGTGCTCGGCAAGCAACCGGGCATCTTCTGCCCCGCGGGTCAGCACCGGGTAGGAAACGGCCAGGGCATAAGCGGCGGTCGGCTCGATGGCCACCACATCGTAGCCCCGGCGGACCCATGGCGCCAGTTTGCTGCTGTTGCTGCGGGCAATGCGGCGCGCCTGGTCCATGCCGCCATAGGCGATGTAGGGATAGCCACTGACTTCCTGGTTTGGCACGATGACTTTGCAGCCGAGGCGCTCCAAGGCATCGACGGCGGTCAGGCCGAGATCCGGGTTGTTGTAGTTGGCATAGACATCGACGAAAAAGACGACGTTACGGATCGGCTCGGACGTGGGTTTTGGCCGTTTGGCAAAGCGGCGCATTAAGGTCGAGGCGGCAAACGGCGGCAGGGTGCGTTCGGCGGCCAGACCGATGGTCTTTTCCAGCAGGGCGCGCAGCGGTTTGCTGGCCAGCACGGCGTTGGCCAACGGGGCGGTAGCGCTGCCGAGCCGGGCGGCTCGATCGGCGCCCATCATCACCCGGTTGACGAGCAGGTGCCCGTTGGTGGCGGCGTCGCGATGTTTGATCTCGGCGATCATATGCGGCATGTTGATTTTGGCCGGGCAGATCTCTTTGCACAGGCCGCAGGAGATGCAGAGCTGCGCGAAATCGCCGGCCCGCTCCAGGCCATGGACACCGGCGGTCCAGCAGATGCCCATCGGGCCTGGATAGATATAGCCGAAGGTGTGACCGCCGACCACGCCGTAGGTCGGGCAGATATTCATACAGGCGCCGCAGCGAATACAGTACAGGGCCTCACGCATGTCGGCGTCATCGCGCATCACGGTGCGGCCGTTGTCGAGGATGATGATGTGGCTCTCGCGCTCCTCGCCGGCCGCTCCCTCGCCGAGTGGCGAGCGGCCGTGCATCCAGGTAACATAGTTGGTCGGTAATTGACCGGAGGCGCTGACCGGGTGGGCCAGTACCATGAGCAGCGCGTCCTCGATCGTCTCGACGATCTTCTCCATGCCGATCAGACAGATGTGACACGATCCCAGGCTCGAAACGAGGCGGGCGTTGCCCTCGTTGGTTTCGATACAGATGCCGCCGGTCTCGGCAATGCCCACATTGGCACCGGTCAGGCCGATCTCGGCCTTGAGGAAGATCGGCCGGAGATAGGTGCGAACCACCTTCATGATGCTCGGGATATCGTCGGCAACCGCTTGACCGGTGGTTTTGGAAAAGATCTCGGCGACCTCCGGGGCCATCTTGTGGATCGACGGGAAGACCAGGTGGAATGGTTTCTCCCCGGCCAACTGGATGATCAACTCGCCAAGGTCGGTTTCCACGACATCGATGCCGGCCTCGATGAGCGGCTGGTTCAGGTCGATTTCCTCGGTGGTCAGCGATTTCGACTTGGCGATGACCCGGGCGCCACGCCGGCGGGCCAGGTTGAGGCAATAGGCGATGGCGTCGGCGCCGTCTCGTGCCTCATAGACGATGGTACCCCGCTTCCGGGCGTTATCGATAAAGCGTTGCTTCAGTTCGGGCAGTGCCTCGATGCACCGCTCCTTGGCCGCCCGCACGTCGCCCCGAAAGGCCGTGCCGCCGGGCAACTCTTCGAGTGCTGCGGCGCGGGTGTCGCGGCCGCGTTTCATGCAACCGCGCAGCAGATCGCTTTTGCGGTGATCTCCAAGGGCCGCTTCGATGCTTTGATACAGGGAGGTATAGCGTTGGCTGGTCATGGCGCTGTCCGGGGTGACAGGGTGGTCGGCGGCGGGCGTCAGGCGGCTGCGTCGATGATGACGCAGTGGGCCTCCTCCGGGCCATGCACGCCGAGGGTCAGCTTCAACTCGATATCGCCGGTCCGGCTCGGACCGGAAATAAAACTGAGCACCAGGTTGGCCGGATGGTCGGCGATGGTTGCGCGGATCCGACCGGCACTGTCGTGATAGCGCTCGATGATATCTTCGGCTCGCAGCAGGCCGATGTGGATCCTCGGCAGGCTGGACACGAGGCGCAGCGCGTCGTTGTCGGCCACTTCGACCATCGTTCCCGACTGGGCGATGGCAAAGGAGATGGCGGTGATGCCGATATCGGCCCGGTCGATGGCCATCGGCAGGTCTGCGGCAGCAAAGGGTTCGGTGAGGATGTTAAGCTCCGGATAGGTCTGTTCGCAGGCCTCCTTGATCAGGGCGACCAGGGCCGGTGACAGGCCGGCCAGCGCGATGCAGCCGGCCTGGGATGTTTGGCAGATCTGAGCGATCGTGGCCGCGGCTGCCGCCTCGGAGTCGACTCGGTGAACGATGCCGGAGAGCTTTTCAAAACGGCTGGCGAAATCGAAGGCCATGATGGGGCTCCTGGTGCTGAGAACGGGCGACGGTATAACCTGCTCTGTCCCGTTCAGCGTACCTGAAGCGGCGTCATTATGCCAGTTTGTTTTTGACGCTGTCGATCTTGTCGTGCAGGGACTGCTCTTTGTCCGTTCTGGTGCCGACCTTGATGCTGCTGGTCAGACGTGGGACTCCCATCGCGTGCAGTTTTTCATGGCACAGCTTGACGGCGGCGAAGACCTCGTCCCACTCCCCTTCAATATTGGTGCCGTAGGCGTGGAGGTTTGTTTTCAGTCCTGCCTCGGCGAAAATTTCGTGACAGGCCGCGATATAGGGTGAAACGGACAGGCCGACGCCGAACGGCGAGACGGTCAGATCCATGATGACCTTCATGTTATTACCTCCGGGTAGTGCCGGTTTCGGGTTCCCCTTCGGGACAACCGGCCTTGATCAGTAATTCGGCGATGCGCTGCCGGTGCTCATCGCGCCACTGTACCAACGGCGTCCCGTCGTCGTCGGCCTGGCGCTGCCGGGCGGCGGCCAGGATCTCCTGCCGGCGGGTGGCCGGGATGGCGATGATGCCTTCCCGGTCGGCGACGATCATGTCGCCCGGCCCGACACCAATACCTCCGCAAGTGATAGGTTCGTTCAACGGCAGATAGACCTTCTTGCCCCCCGGTTTTGGGCTGACTCCGCGGGCGAATACCGGAAAACCGATCTCTTCGACCTCCTGCAGATCGCGAATCACGCCATCGACGACAAAGCCGGCGATACCGCGCTGCCCGGCCACCGTGCAGACATTGCCGCCGGATACGGCGAAACGGTGATCACCCGCCTGGACGACGATGACCGAGCCGGGCTCGGCGCGATAGATGGCGGCATGCAACATCAGGTTGTCGCCCGGAGCGCAGCGGACGGTAAAAGCGGGTCCGGCGATCCGGGGCATGTCCGGCCAGAGCGGTACAATGCCGGGTTCCATGACCTGCTCGATCGGCAGGACGTCGGCAAAACAGGTGGGGGACAGGTCGGCGAACGATATCGGTTCCGTCATCGGTTTCCTCCAAAGCTCGGCCAACGGAGGGACAGGTTTTAACCTGTCCCCCGCTGACGTTCAGTGGCAAAGTTTTTTTTGTCCATTGCAGTCTCAATCATGGGGCCGATCAACAAACACAGGAGCATTATACATCGTTTTTGATCGGGCCATCCAGTATATTTGATTTCCATTATTGAACTATTTCTTGTATTATTTACTAGTTAAATTGGTCTTACCACTTTCATTATACTGAAATTATACGAAATCCGATGAAACGACCCGTATTTCCTTTTACCGCTCTGGTCGGCCAGGAAAAAATGAAGACCGCACTGCTGCTCAATGCCGTCGATCCCGCCATCGGTGGAGTGCTGATCAGCGGCCAGAAAGGCACCGGCAAGTCGACGGCGGTCCGAGCTCTTGCTCATATCCTGCCGCAGATCGACGTCGTCCAAGGCTGTCCCTACAATTGCGATCCGGCGGATGAACGGTTGATGTGTCCGTCTTGTCGCGAGCGTTTTCGGCCCGGCGAATCGTTGCCGACGGTGTCCAGGCCGATGCCGCTGGTCGAGTTGCCGTTGTCGGCTACCGAGGACCGGGTGATCGGCACCCTGCACGTCGAGCAGATCCTTGCCACCGGTGAGCGGCGTTTCGAGCCGGGATTGCTGGCTGCCGCCAATCGCGGCATTCTCTATGTCGACGAAGTGAACCTGCTCGATGATCACCTGGTTGATATCCTGCTCGACGCGGCGGCGTCCGGCGTCAATCTGGTGGAGCGGGAGGGAATTTCTTTTGTCCATCCGGCCCGTTTCATGCTCGTCGGCACGATGAATCCGGAGGAGGGCGAGCTACGGCCGCAGTTTCTCGATCGTTTCGGTCTGAGCCTGACGGTGGCCGGCGAAAGCGAGGCAATGCAACGACGCCGGGTGGTTAGCCGCCGGATCGCTTTCGATCTCGATCCGGAAGGGTTTGCTGCCGACTACGCCGATGATGAAGAGCTGCTGTCCACCCTGGTTGACCGGGCCCGTGCACGGTTGCCCCAGGTCGTGGTCTCCGACGAGATGCTCGGCCGGGCAGTGGCGTTGGCGCAGGAGGTCAAGGCCCAGGGGCACCGGGCCGATATTGGTATCGTCAAGACGGCGCGGGCGCTGGCCGCATTTCTTGAAGAAGACGAGGTCCGGCTCGACCATATCCGCGAGGCGGCCCGGTTTGTGCTGCCGCACCGCATCACCACGGTGGCGCTGGCCACCGCCGAGCAGATCGAGGAAAAACTCGAAGAGGCGCTCCGGCGTGTTGCCGGTGACCGGGAAACCGCCGACGATGTGCAACCCTCGACCGGCCAGATCGAGGAGTGGGAAGACCTGCCGATGCAGGTGCCCGGTTCGATGGCCGCCTCGAATGTCGGCATGCTCTTTACCTTCCTTGCCGAAAAAAAAAAGTCGTTTTCGACGCGGATGAATTGACCTGCCTCGCCGATGTCGATCTTGACGGGATGGTGCTGGTCGGCGGCGGCCGCGGCCGCGCCAAAACGACCACGGTAACCGGCTCGGCCGGCCGATACACCCGGGCCGAACCGGTGCGGGAAAAAGAGCGCGGCTACGACCTGGCCGCCGATGCAACCGTCCGGGCGGCACTGCTCAGGCAGCAGGGGCTATCTGCAGACGGCAGGCTGACCCTGACGCCGGGCGATCTGCGCAAGAAAATCTACCGGCGCCCGCGCCGGACCCTAGTGGTCTTTGTCGTCGACTCTTCCGACTCGATGGGTGACGACGGGACGTCAAATCGGATCAGGGCAGCCAAGGGGGCGGTCCTGGCCATCCTCGGTAAGGTCTATCAGAAGCGGCACCGGGTCGGCCTGGTGGTCTTTCGCGAGGAATCGGCAACCCTGGTTCTGCCGCCGACGACCAGTCTGGCACTGGCCCAGCGGCAGCTCAAGTCGCTGCCGACCGGCGGTGCGACCCCGTTTGCCGACGGTTTGATGAAGGCCTGGCAGCTGATTCGCACGGAGCGGCTGAAAGATCCTGAAAGCAGGCCATTGTTGGTCGTTCTCTCCGACGGTGAAGCGAACGTGCCATACGATCCCGCTTGTCCTGCCAGTGAGGTTCAGAGCGAACTGCTGGCCATCGGCAGCAGGATCGGGCGGGACCGGATCGCCTCCCTGGTCATCGACACCAGGCCGCTCAGCAGTCCGGCCCCGGAGATGCGCCGACTGGCGGAAGCACTGGGCGGCACCTATGAACATATCAGCCGACTGCGCACCGGCGGCATGGTCCGGGCGGTGGTCGGTTTTTCTTGAGTGAAAGTGAGCGGGGGACAGGTTAAAACCAGTCCCGCCGATTTTCGTATAAAAGCAAAGGAGACGTGGCAGAAATGCAGCAGACGAAAGGATATCCACCGGCGTGGCTCGGCTGGCTGATGTGGGGCCTGGTCGCCGTTTTGTACCTGATCGGTTTTTTTCAGCGCATGGCTCCGGCGGTCATGGTCGAGGAGTTGATGCGCGATTTCGCCATGGGCGGGGCCCTGCTCGGCAATCTGTCCGCGGCCTATTTTTACGCATACGCGGCGATGCAGATCCCCAGTGGACTGCTCGTCGACCGGATCGGGGCGCGTCGCCTCAGCAGTTATGCTTGCGCTGCCTGCGCCGCCGGCATCTTTATCTTTGCCTACGGCCCGAATCTGGCGACGGCGATGATCGGCCGGGTGGTGATCGGTGCCTCGGTGGCGGTGGCCTTTGTTTCCTGCATGAAACTGGCTGGTCACTGGTTCCCGACAAACCGCTTTGCCACGGTAACCGGGGTGGCCCTGCTCTTTGGCAATATCGGTGGGGTGCTGGCCGGAGTGCCGTTGTCCGAGGCGGTGGCATCGTTTGGCTGGCGTCTGTCGATGGGTGTCAGCGGCGTCCTGACCCTGGCCACTGCGCTGATTATCTGGCTTGTCGTGCGTGATGACCCGAGTTCTTATGACTACCGCAGCCACGCCCATGCCTCTGTGTTGCAGAGCGGTTCCCTTCCGGCCAGTGTTGCCCTCAAGTCAGTGGTTTTGAAAAAACAGACCTGGCTATTGTTTTTTGCCGGCGGTCTGTCCGCGGCGCCGGTCCTCGTCTTCGCCGGGCTCTGGGGCGTGCCGTACCTGACGCAGGTCTATGGGCTGGGGCGCTCCCATGCCGCCACCATCACCACCACCATGCTCATCGCCTGGGCCATAGGAGGGCCGCTACTTGGCGCTATTTCCGACCGAATCGGCCGGCGCAAGCTGCCGTACCTGGCCTGCAACCTGGCGACTGCGCTGCTCTGGGCCGTTTTTTTACTGGTGAAGCTGCCGTATCAGCTGCTCTACCCGTTGCTGGCAGCGATCGGCTTTACGTCCGGTGCGCTGATCATCGGCTTTGCCTTTTCCCGGGAAGTCAATCATCCGGGCGCCTCCGGTGCCGTCGGCGGGGTGGTTAATATGGCGGTACTCGGTATTGCGGCGATCCTGCAGCCGCTGCTCGGTTCCATCCTCGATGCGCACTGGCAGGGCGTGCTCGTCGGCGGGGCACGGATCTATCCGGCCGAGGCCTATTCAGCCGCCTTTCTCTGGCTGACGCTGTGTACGGCGGTTTCTGTCTTGATGGTAGCATTCACCCGGGAATCCTATTGCAAGATGGCGGAGCACTGAAGATTCAAGGTTCCTTTCAGAAGACGCTTGCCAGCATCCGGGTGCCGATGGCGATCAGCATCAGCGCAAAGATTGTGCGCAGTTTATCCACCGGCAGTCGGTGCGCCAGCCGCACGCCGAGCGGTGCGGTCAGGACGCTGACGGTGGCGATGCCGGCCAGGGCCGGCAGGTAAACAAAACCCACGCAATAGGCTGGCAGCTGATTCTGCCCCCAGCCGTTGACCACATAGCCGACGGTTCCGGCCAGTGCGATCGGCAGGCCGATTGCGGCCGAGGTGCCGATGGCGCGATGGACGGCGATATTGCACCAGACCATGAACGGCACCGACAGCGAACCGCCGCCGATGCCGACTAGGCTGGAGAGTAAGCCGATCACCCCGCCGGCGACCGACATGCCGGCCAGTCCCGGGAGTTCCCGCGACGGTTTCGGCGGCCGGTTGACGAGCATCTGCAGGGCGACGAAGTAGAGGAACAGCACGAAAAAACCTTTCAGGAAATCGGTGGACAGCAGCGCCGCGCAGCGGGAGCCGAGCAGCGTGCCGGTGACGATGCCGGCCACGATCAGCCGCACCGCCCGCCAGTGCACGGCGCCGCGACGATGATGAGCCATGAAGCTCGAGATCGACGTAAACACGATGCTGGCCAGCGAGGTGCCGAGGGCAAGGTGCATGGTTATTCGGTCACTGACCCCCTGCAGGTGGAAGACGAAGACCAGCAGCGGCACGATCACACCGCCGCCGCCGACACCGAGCAGTCCGGCGAGAATGCCGACGAGCGCGCCGACCGCGCCATAGGCCAGGAGCATGGTGGTGAAGTCGGTGGGCATCCGGATCCTCGCTCAGAATTAATACCGTTAATACCGTTAATGCCATTAATGCCGGTGGTGTCGGCCGTCACTATACCAGGAGGCGACATGTCGCACCACGGGCAAAGACGTTGCTTCGGGAAAAGGACGCGAGAAGGCGATCACGGCACAACGAGCAGGAAACATTTGGTCGTTTTGCACGGGTCTGATAAGCTGAAGCGAGGCGACGGGGAGCTGTAATAGTTCAGAAGCTACCAGAGATACAGAGGAGCATACCATGGATTATCGGATTGCATTGATCCCCGGTGACGGGATCGGCAGGGAAGTCATCCCGGCAGGTGTGAAAGTACTGGAGGTGCTGGCCAAAGAGTTTCAGTTCGGTCTGCAATTGACCGAATTTCCGTTCTCCTGCGCCTATTACCAGCAGCACGGTGAAATGATGCCGGCCGACGGCCTGGAGCAGCTGCGCCCGTTTCAGGCAATCCTGCTCGGGGCGGTCGGTGCCCCGAACGTAGCGGACCACGTCTCGCTGTGGGGCCTGCTGCTGCCGATTCGCCGTCAGTTCGAGCAATATGTCAATCTTCGTCCGGTGCGGCTGCTCAACGGCATTTCGTCGCCGCTTGCCGGCCGAACCGCGGCAGATATCGATTTTCTCGTGGTCCGGGAGAATACCGAGGGCGAATATTCGGATATCGGCGGCCGCCTGTTCACCGGTACCGACCGTGAGGTGGTGGTGCAGGAGTCGGTCTTTACTCGGAAAGGCGTCGACCGGGTCATCCGCTTTGCCTGCGAGACGGCCATGAGCCGACCGGCCCGTCACCTGACTTCGGCCACCAAATCGAACGGCATCCGCTTTACCATGCCGTACTGGGACGAGCGGTTTCGCGCGGTGACTGCCGACTATCCGGACCTGCGCTGCGACCAGTTCCACATCGACATCCTGACCGCACATTTCGTGCAGCATCCCGACTGGTTCGACGTCGTGGTCGGCTCGAACTTGTTCGGCGATATCCTGTCCGATCTCGGCCCTGCGGTGGCCGGCGGCATCGGTGTGGCGCCGTCGGCCAACCTCAACGTCGAGCGGGACTTCCCGTCGATGTTCGAGCCGGTGCACGGCTCGGCTCCCGATATCGCCGGACAAGGCGTGGCCAAC
>NPIE01005016.1_pt1 | contig 22099 bp, 19 predicted proteins | sample 8637661 | NCBI WGS metagenome assembly NPIE01 (sample SAMN07420842, study PRJNA396082) | bioreactor metagenome | isolation source: sample BA12 brine-fed electro-methanogenic bioreactor BA | place: Japan: Kochi | collected 2016-12-09
CTGACGACGAATGAAATATGACCAGAACACGCTGGTTTGACATGTGAGCTCCTTTGCAAAATTGTCCAGAGTCTAATGTCAAAGGTCAAAGGTCGCGATGTAGATGGGGTTACACGTGCGTATGTTCACACGTTATTTTCATCCATTATGCATCTCCCAACACCTTTTCCCTTCGCTGAGGGATATTATACAACAACTGCGGTGCATGAAACTACGTAAGTAGAGAGCTATCACTGAAGCGAGGAGTGAACTGTGCGGCGAAATTTGGTGACCGGCGGTAGCGGCTTTTTGGGGAGCCACCTGGTCGAAGCGCTGGTGGCGCGGGCTGAGGAGGTGCGCGTGCTGGTGCGGTCCACCAGCGACGTGACCCGGCTAGAAGAGCTGGGGGTAGATTTGGTCACTGGTGATCTGAGCGATCCCGCGTCCCTGCAAGCCGCCGCCCGCGGCGTGGAGCGCATTTATCACTGCGCTGCCCTCGCCTCCGATTGGGGCACCTGGGAGACCTTTCGCGCCGCCAACGTCACCGGAGTACGGAACGTGCTGGAGGCGGCCCTCGCGGCCGGGGTGCACAAGTTCATCCACGTCAGCACCACCGGCGTCTACGGGCATCCTGATTATCCCGCCGACGAGACGGCGCCCTACCGCCAGCGGGGTTGGCCCTACGGCGATACAAAAATCGAGGGGGAGCAATTGGTATGGGCGTATTACCAGGAATATGGTCTGCCGGTCACAGTGGCGCGCCCGGCCAGCATCTACGGGCCCCGTTCGGTCACCTTCGTGACGGACTTTGTGGAGCTACTCCAGCAGAGAAGCCTGCCCCATATCGGCAGGAAACAGAAACCCGCAGGGCTGGCCTACGTCACCAACGTGGTCGATTTCTTGTTGCTTATTGCGGATAGTGAGCAGAGCGTGGGGGAAGCTTACAACGTCTCCGACGGCCTCGACATCAGCTGGCGGCAGTACGTCAACCGGCTGGCGGAAATGGTCGGGGCGCCCCAGCCGCGCCTGATGATCCCCTACCGGCTAGCCTATCTGGTTGGTTGGCTTATGGAGCAGAGCTACCGCATGCTGCGGATCAGGCAACGCCCTCTGCTCACCCGCCTGGCAGTGGAGCTCCTGGGAACGACCCAGGGGTTCCCTATCGACAAGGCCCGGCGCCAGCTGGGATACGAACCCAGAGTGGGTTTTGAGGAAGGGATGGACCGGATAAAAGCCTGGTTGCGGCAGACAGGGACTATCTGAGTCACGAAATAGAGCTGGAGTGAAAAAAATGAAGAAGAATCTCTATCGGATGGGGTGGTTCTGGTTCCTGTTGGGGAGCCTGGTGCTGGTCTGGGTGCTGCCCGTGCGGGCTGCGGAACCGCCCATCATCACCGGTGTGGAAGCGCAGGTTACGGTGCGCAGCGATGGCCAGCTCGACGTACGCTATCGCCTGACCTTTAGAGAGACCGATTCGCGGCGGGGCATCACCTCCATGGGCCCTTTCGACGCCGGTCACCAGATGCGCGACGCCCAGCTGGAGCATGGCGGGGAGACCCGCCCTGTGACGCTGAATAGTCAGGGCGGCGGCTTCTACGGCGTCGATTTTGGCATGACCACTCGCCCCGGCGAAGTTTACACGCTTCAGGTGCGCTACACGGCCCCCGCCCGGTTGGACGCCACCACCTACGAGGGAGAGACCTACCGCGTCCTCGCCTGGGCGCCCATCCAGTGGTCCCTGCCCCTCGAGGAGCAGGTGGTCACCTTCATCCTCCCCATCGAGCTGCCTTCGGAGATCACGGAACCGGAGCAGGTGACCGACGAGCTGGTGAACGAGGCGGGATTGGTGGTAAACGATGACGTGGTGGCCCGCTTCTCCCGCTGGGTCTACTACCCCACGCCCGACGAACAGAGCGGGCGCGTGTGGCTCTCCGTCTACGTCTCCGACGTCTCCCTGCCCCCAGAGGCGAACTTTCAACCCCAGCTCTTCATCCCTGAGCGCTACTTCGACCTGCCCACGCCGGTGGCTACGCCTTCGGCAGCCGGGGAGCGCGATGAGATCCGCTCTCCGGTCACGCGCCCTGAAGCCGTTGCGCCGGTGGATCCGGCGACCCCCTCGCTGTGGATCTGCGGCGGCGCCATCGGCCTGCTGGGCGCGTTGGGCATCGCCTTCGCTGCCTTCCGCTGGACCCGGCCCCGCAAGCCACCCGCTCCCTACGAGGAGCCCGCCATCGAGATCGAGACCTTTGAGCAGCCGGGGTTGGTACCCGATCTCGACGCCATCGAGGCCGCCATGTACATTGGCGATACGACGAAGGTCCTCACCCTCCTGATCCTGAACCTGGAGCAGCGAGGGGTGATCACCGTCCTCAATCAGCAGCCCCTCCAGCTGGAAGTCACCGATCCGGCGGGCGCGCAGGCCGACTACGAACGGGCGCTGATCGAGGGGCTTGCTTCGGACGGCACGCTGCCCCGCCCGGCCCTCGATGAGGTACTGCGTCTCCTCTCGGCGCGCCTGCAGACCAAGCTCTGGAACGCCGACCCCCGGGCCACCCGCGAGACCTATCAACAGCGCGCGGATGAGGCCTGGCGCGATTTCCAGCGGCAGCCTCAGGCGCAGCCCACGCCCAGCCTCTGGCCCTGGATTATGCTTTCGCGGAGCTACCAGCCCCACCGGATGCGGGACTACGGCACCCCGGGTGGGGATTTCGGCCCCGTCTCCGGGGGCACCAAAGGCACCCCCGCCAGCCGGGAGGGAAGCCGGAGCGGGGGCGGGCTGCGGGATTCGTCGGTGGTGCGCACCGTCGGGGCCATGGCCGGTCTGATGGAGGGCGTGGTGGCAGATTTGACCCGCAAGGCGGAGGGGCTGGCCTCCTCGGCGGCGCAGCTGGTCGAAGGGGGCGGCTGGGAGGGCGTGGAGGGCTACGACGCCTGCCACTCGGCCTGTCACAGCGCCTGCGTCCACGACGCCTGCCACTCCGCCTGTGTCCACGATGCCTGTCACAGCGCCTGCCACTCGGCCTGTGTACATAGTGCTTGCCACTCCGCCTGCCACAGCGCTTGCGTGAGCAAGTTCTGAGGGGCACGCCATGTCCGAACAGGAATTTATCGCCTTCGCCGAGGCCTTCGTCGCCGATACGCGGGAGTGGATCTTCGTGCGGCCTGAGGATGGGGTGCTCATCCTGCGGCCCAACCGGGTGCAGTACCTCAACGCCACCGCCGCCGAGATGCTCGCCGCGCTCTATGCGCCCGAGACCACGGTGGTGGAGGCGCTGGAGGCGTTGACCTGCCGCTACGATGTGCCCCGCGAGACCTTGGTCGCCGACCTGGATCGCTTGTTGCGCAGCCTGCGAACGCTGCTGGGCAACGAACCGGGGGAGACGCCCGCGGTCAAACTCACCGAGTTTGGCGCGCACCGGCGTCAGTATCCCGTCATCTCCGAGATCGCGCTGACCTATCGCTGCCAGAACCGCTGCTTCTTCTGCTACGCCAGCGCGCCCGAGCGGGGCCGCCCGGCAGAGGAACTGACCACCGAAGAGGTCAAGCGCGTCATCGACAAAATCATCGACGAGGCGCGGGTGCCCATGCTCTCCTTTACCGGCGGGGAGCCGACGTTGCGCTCGGATCTACCTGAGTTCGTCGCTCACGCCGTCGCCCGGGGGCTGCGCACCAACCTCATCACCAACGGCATCCGCTGCGCCGATCCCGCCTACGTGGCACTCCTGGCGGAAGCGGGGCTGCATTCGGCCCAGGTGAGTGTGGAGGCGGGCGACGCCGCCACCCACGACGCCGTGGTGGGCCATCCCGGCGCCTTCGAGCAGACGCTGGCGGCGGTCAGCGTCCTGCGCGAGGCGGGTATCCACACACACACCAACACCACCATCAACCGGCAGAATCTCGCCGCGCTGCCCACCCTCATCGACCGGCTGGCGGAGCTGGGGCAGAGCTATCTTTCCATGAACATGCTCATCCACACCGGGGGATCGGTGGGCGTGCCCGATATCAGCTACACGGAGATTGGCGAGATCGTGCTGCGGCTGAAGCGCCACACCGAGGTCCGGGGGATGCGCTTCGTCTGGTATTCGCCGGTACCTTACTGCCTCTTCAACAGCGTGGCCCACGGTCTGGGAGCCAAATCCTGCGCCGCCGCCGATGGCCTGCTCTCCATCGCGCCCGATGGACAGGTGCTGCCCTGCTCCAGCTTCGAACACGGGATCGGCAATCTGCTGCACGAGGATTTCGCGACCATCTGGAACCGGCGGGCGGCGCGCTACTGGCGGGAGAAGGCCTACCTGCCACCCGGCTGCCGCGACTGCGAGCACGCCGAGCTCTGCTGTGGGGCCTGTCCCCTCTACTGGGATGAGCAGGGGAGCTTCGAGGAGTTGGAGGCTGCCGGAGTGCGCAGTACCGCCGGGCAGCGTTGGCTGTGGCGACTCAAGCGCCGCTATCTGGGGCGCGTGCAAGGCGTGGGGGTGGAGGCATGACGAAACGAAAACCCGTTGATCTCAAAGAATTGGAGGCCCTCTTCACGGGCTATCTGGAAGACCTGCGCAAGGCTGCGGCGGAAGCGGCGGAGGCGAAGAACACCTTCACCGAGGCCTACGGTGAGCGCGAGCGCCGTTACCAGAGCGCCATCGGTCCGCTGGTGGACGAGGCGGTCGCGGCGTGGGAGCGCGCAGGACCGGCGCTGCACGCCCCCATCGTGGCCCGGCTGGAGGAGGAGCGGCGGACGCTGGAGGAGCGCCATCACGAACTGCGCACCCGGTTGTTGCCGCAGGCCCAAGCGGACGGCGACAGCCTCGTCGCGCAGAGCCAGGAGCAGCGCGCGCAGCACGAGCGGCACAATCGCCGGCTGCGAGCCGAGGAGGAGCGGTTGCGGGCGGAGATCGAGGCCGGCGAGGCGGATCTCGCCGCGCTCAACGCGGAGATCAAGCGGCAGAGTCGCTTCCTGGGCGTGATTCTGCACTTCGGCGCGCTGCGCAAGCTCTCCAAGCAGCGCAAAGCGGTGTTGCAGCAGCTGAAGGAGAAACAGGAGGCGCTGGGCGCGGTGCGGCGCGAGTGGCAGGAGCGCCGGGAGCGCTTCGAGACGGAGCAGGCAGAGCTACAGGAGTTGATCCAGTTGGCGTTGCGGGAGCGCTCGGAGCTTCAGGCCGAGCTGGATTACCTCGATGACGATGAGCAGCGGGAGCTCCTCGCCCGCCAGCGCGCGGCCCGCCACGTCCTCGATACATTGCGGGAGCCGGTCAGGAGCCCCCTACCGGAGCTTCAGGAGGAAGTCAACGCCCTGGTTGCTCTCAATATCGAACGGGATCACTACCGGGAGGGGCTGATGAAGGCGGCCCATCTGCTGGGTCTCTTCGCGGGAATCGCCAAAGGAGTGCAGGCCTTCCGGGCCAGCGCTCAGAAGCTCTTCAAGCAGCAACAGCAGTACCGCCAATATCTGCGCCCGTTGAAGGTCACCGTGCCCTCGGTTGCCACCTCTTTCTTCGCCCACCTCGGCCCCTTGCCCCAGGCACTGCACACCGATGACCCGGTGGCCTTCGCGACGCAGGCGGAAGCCTTCATCGGCGCTGCCAACGACCGGCAGATCCAGGAAGTCTTCGAGGCTTTGGGGGAGGCGCTGAACCACGCGACGAGCACCCAGTGGAAGTGAACGAATAGACGAATGGGAGCGAAAGGACGGAACTCCCATTGGGCTTTCTACACCCCCGATAACGGAGAAGATAGAGGCAGAGCGTAGTGAGCAGTAGAGACGGTTGCGCTTCTCACTGTTCACTATTCACCACTCACTAGTTTTGTAAGGAGGAGAGAAGTCAATGCGACGAACGGGGATGATACTTCTGTTATTGGCAGCGGGGCTGATCTTCGGGCTGGGCCTGCTCTTTCTCTGTGCCGCCGTCGAGGAGCCGCGGCGGTTGCCCTTGAGCCTCATCCTGCTGGTGGCGGGGGGTGGGCTGGCCTTCTGGAGTGGGCGGCAGCTGCGCCGCACCCACGATCTGGCCCCCGAGCGGCTGGCGGAGCGCATCACCGCGCTGGCCCGCGCCCATCAGGGAGAGGTGACGCTGCCGCAGGTGATAGCGGATCTCGGCGTGCCCCGGGACGAGGCGCTGGCGGCGCTCGATCAGCTGCAACGTCAGGGCGCCTGCCACCGTGATTTCCAGGGAGAACGGGAGGTCTACGTCTTCCCGGAGCTGGTTCCGGCGAAGGTGGAGCGGCGCTGCCCTTACTGCGGCGCGCGCTTCAGCGTCAAGGAGCCCATTTACACCTGCCCCAACTGCGGAGGGACCATCGAGGTGGAGAAAGTGTGAGGGTCACAACCCGCGTTGACACTCGCCAGAGAATCCACTATACTCAATAGTGCGAGTAGGAGTGGATTACCGTTTAACTTTATGCAGGGAGGTTAACCATGGCAAACGCATTATCTGTTGCTGGTCCTAACTCGAAGTACGCCGCTCGCGGCGCCAAGCCCGCCGGCTTCTGGGCCGGCTTCTGGCACGGGCTCATCAGCCCCATCACCTTCATCATCAGCCTCTTCAATCCCGACGTGCGCATTTACGAGGTCAACAACAACGGAGGCTGGTACGACTTCGGATTCCTGCTGGGGATCTCCGGCACCTCCGGCGGCAGCGGTTCCGCCGCCACCCGCTAGCGATTCTCCGTCCCTTCGGTTCAGTACCCTGACCCGCGATTGTTTCAGGCAGGAGCCGAAATCGTGGGGTGCTCCGACGCCGCTGGGGAGAGGGTGCTATCTGGCCCCGGGAGAGCTGAAATCCTCCCGGGGTCAGATGTATGCGGGGCATGGCGGGAATTTGGAGATAGCCAATCTTGAGGGAGGCGACTACTCCCCCGTTTCCGGCGGTGGGACCTCGGCACGGAGCAACTGGACTCCGACCTTGAGGCCGTCCTCCACCGGCTGTAGGGTGATCGCCGCCACTTCTTGCACTGTCACCACCTCGCCTTCCCAGATGGGGCGGACGAAGAACAGAACGGTGCGTTCCGAGCTCGCATCGAAAGCATCTTGTTCTTCCCACCCCTCCGTAGTCAGCGCCTGGCGGTAAAACTCGACTGCCGCCGCCAGCGAGCTGGTGGTGTGGTAACTGAGGTACTGGGGGAGGCGTAGGATGGCAGCCGCGTCCGGGAGCAGGACGAAATCGGTCAGCACCGGAGCGCAGCCCTCGGGCAGGAGCAGGGCGTCTTCAGGCAAGGGGGTGAGATCGAACTGCCACGTTTTCTGGCCGCCGGCAGCGCCCAGCACCCCGGGCGGCGCCTGCATGGTCAGCCGATAACGGACGAGGAAGCCGCCGCCTTTGGCTATCCAGAGCTCGCCTTGAGCCGTGGTATCGGCAGCCCAGCGCAGGGCGCGCTGATCGAAGCTGTAATGTTCGGTCTCGAAGTCGTGGAGCGTTTCCATGCCCACCAGTTCCGCCCCATAGACGGCGGGCAATTCGCGCCACGGATCGCCGAAGATGGGCGCCTCGGTCTCCTGTTCGTCAACCAGCGAGCTACACGGAGCCTCGATGTCTGACTGTACGAAGCGTGTCCCTGCCACCTGACCGGCGAGTAGGAAGAGCGGCTCTGCGTCGGTAGCGCTGACTTCGAGGCGGGTTACCTGGGCGTCTGAGCCGGCGTACGCTAGCGTCAGGTGGGTGGTGCGCTCGAAGGGCTCCTCCTCCAGCTCGCCGTGGAACTGCGTCACCAACTCTACCTGATAGCGGGCGAGGAGATCCAGATGGGCGCCGGGCTCGGGTAGATGGAAAGTCCCGGGACCGCCGATCACCGCCGGGGTAGCATCGCCGTCCGGGTTAGAGGGAGTGGAAGTGGCCGCAGCCGCGGGGGAGCTCGTGAGGGTGGGCACAGCGGGAGCGTTGCTTCCCCCACAAGCAACCAGGGTCACGAGTACGAACGAGACAAGGATGAGGTGCGTGAGCGTGCGTCTGTGAATCATCATCTACCTCCGTGTCACCACAACGTAGCCGTAGCCGTGAGGCACTTGAATATCCTCCACGCCTCCCTCCAAAGGGAAGGTGAGGCCATACATATCCATGTCATCCGGGTCGGAGGCCACCCCGTCAAGGGGGATTCGGAGCTCCCCGGCCCCCATCCCTATTCCGGCGCAGCGCCATACCATCGTGCCGGGGAAGAGCAACGGCTGAAAGCGCAGATTGACGTGCAGAAAGTCGTACGGTTCGGCAAAGAGCATCCCTTCTACCTGGAAGGTGCTGTTTGCTGTGATTTTGTCCATGGTGCAGGAAAAGACGTCGGGAGCGAAAGCCCACATGAGCAGGGCGACGTCGTCCTGACCGCTGCCCGTTAATACGCCCGCAGATTCATCCGTACGGTCGACGGAGAAATCGCCATCGCCCTTGAAAACCGCGTAGAACCCGCCCGTATCCAGCGACTGGGACGACATCTCAAAGAAAGAAATGTCGTACTCGCAGGTGGGGAGGATGCGGATGTTCCTCTCGGCGGTGGCGGATCCATCATCTATCGTCGCGATGATGACATCCTCCCCCGTGCCGGCTGCCGTGTAGGTGAAGCGCATATACTGGCTAGGGGTGGACAACAAGAACTCACTGGGGCTGACCTGCCCGTTCAGCGCGCTGATCTTCACGTAACGGATGAGCGGCGCTACTGTCACCTCACCCGGTGATAAATCTAACGGGGTCACGGGCTGGTCCGGATCAGCGGGCGCTTCGTAATAGTACTTCCAGAGAGTGAATGTGGCCGAGTCGCCCTGGCAGAGCTGGCGCGTCTGGCTGGGCAGGAACTGTAGACGGGACCCGCTTCTCTCTTGGACGGTGGGTGCGCCGGAGCCGGTGGCGCGCACTGCCTGCGATGGCAGGGCGATCAGCCCCAGCTGCACCCAACATAAACCTATCAAACTCAAGATGACCCGATAAAGCAACAGCCGGTGTTTTCTCATAGCGATCTCCTTAAACTTGTGCAAAGTCAGGTTGTCGGATCTGGAAGGTCTCAAGCTCCGGGGGGACGGAGGTCTCCTTCCAAGAGGTGATTATAATCGGGATGGGGAATTTTGGGTTATGACTTGAGAGTGTGATCAACCGGTAATGGTGCAGAAATTGAACCGAATCCTCTTGCGAGCCCATTACCGGCTACTTGAGCGGGCCCGGCGAGCCCTACCGGCTCACGCTGGCGAAGGCATGTTGGGGTGTTTTGTCGAGGCAGGCCTCCTTTCCTGCGGGAGTAGGGAACAGGAATTGGGGTCACGGTTCAAAGGAGTCGTTATGCTCCCTGGCCCACCTCCGACTTGGCACTTTTGACCTTCGACTATTCTTGTAGCGGTATGATCTCGTCCCCCTCCTCGCCCTCGCGCCAGACGTAGGCCCGCGGGCAGGCCTCGAGAAGCGTCCTCACGGCGTCCTTGTAGTCGTCCAGGGCGATCTCGTCCTGCACGGCGACGATGGCCTCCAGAAGCGGTTCCAGGCACCCCTCGATCTCGAAGACGAGGTCGAGCCCCCGCGGCGGCTGCAGCGCCGTCAGGATGGGTCCCTTATCCTCCTCCCGGCGCTCGTAGAAGCCGAAGAAGAGGGGCTGCTCCTCGTGGGCGAAGTAGGTCACGGTCAGCTTCAGGCTCTCGTTGGCGTACTCCATCTCCGCCTGCGCGCGGAAGCTCTTCCCCTTCTCGAAGAGGCGGTTGATGGCGTTGTCGTCGTTCCAGCCTGCGGTGGTGAGGCGCTGCACGATCAGCGCTCGCTCATGCAGTTGCTTGGGTGTCAGGCTCTTCTGAGTCACAATCCTACTTCACGCGCTGCCGCGCCACGCTAGAGGGGAACGCCTGCCGGCCCTCGATGAGCATCCAGGCCCCCAGCATCTGGTCACCGCCCGGGGTGACGAAGAAGGCGGCGAAGGGGACCATCTTGACGACGAGTTGATCGTCCTCGATGGCCCAGGTGCCCTTCACCCCATTGCTCAGACGGTACTTCCCCCTGCGCTTCAGATCCAGCGTGAGACCCGTGTCACCCTGCATCATGTCCTCTACCCGCCAGCGCCCTACCACCTCTCGCTCTGGATCGGTGCTCGCCGGCTTGGTCATCCCCAAGAGCTGCCGCAGCGCGGCCTTCTTCGCCTTATCGTCCATCTTGCTCTCCTTGTGGTGGTGAGAAGAGAGTGGAGGGTAGAGAGAAGGGTCTGCTCACCTCTCACCTCTCACCTCTCTCTGCCCACCTGGTTTGTAGAATCATCCCTGCTCTCGTTTTACAGTGCGCGGGCTACCTCGATGGCTGCCGCGAGATCGCTCTCCAGTTCGCCGTCGAGCACCCGTTGGCGGCTCTCTTCGGCCCACCGGGGGAACTCCGGGAGACGCGCTGCCTCGTGGAGGTTGAAGAGGGTGGCGAGGGGGCGATCGAGCAGCACCTCCCGTGGGTCGGCGCTGCCGTAGGTCTCCCAGAAGGCGGAGACGGCGTTCCCCTCCAGGGAGACGGTCACGTTGCGGCAGTCGCTGTAGCGAAGACCCAGGCCCAGGAGATGGTAGTCGAAGACGATGGCCTCCGGCGGTCTCTTCCGCCGCGAGAGGGCGAGGTTGGTCCAGTAGAAGTCGTTGTAGTTGAGGGTGACGCCGAGCGCGTCGACGGCGGCTTTGAGCCCTTCGATCTCACCGACCGCGCGCTCCCAGATAGAGAGGTGGCCTAGCTCGAGGGCCTCGCCGGTAGCGAGGATGCTCGCGGGGCTGAGGGCGTCGATTTCCCGGCTCAGGAAGTCCGGGGGCTCCTCCCGCGCTAGCCAGACCTCGCCCGCTCCGTGAAAGGTCCGGTACCAGCGGGCGACGGCGGCCCCTGTCTCCGGGCTGGAGAGATCCTCCTCCCTGCCCAGCCGCCACTGCGTGCTTCGCGTGAGATCCTCCAGCAGCAGGGCCTGGGACGTGCTCCCGTAGAGGGGTAGCGTCGGCACCCCCAGCCGTTGGAGGAGGAGATAGCCCTCGACCTCGCTGCCGGCGGCGCTCTCCGGCAGCCACTTGAGGACGTAGGAACGCATCTCGGTCACAATGCGCCAGATGGTATGCCCGTGGCGCTGTGAGAGGGTCTCGACCGACTGAATCGCCGCGGGATCGAGACCGAGCTCGCGGGCGACGGAATGTGGCTGAGGGGCCAAGAGGTCACCTCCTCTAAGTCATCTGGTTGCCGCGTTTTGTCGTCGTGCTGAAGAGAATCCAGGGGGCGCCAGTCCGTGGGTTGTCATCGCTTCTGGGAGCGAAGGATGCGAGAGTGCGTAGCTGTGAGAAGAGAGGACGGGGCACCGGGTGCATTATAGGCAACAGGAGCGAAATGCGCAAACGCCTTCTGGGACTGTGCCTGCGAAAGTTGCGAGGTTTGGCGACACTCTGTGGCGAGAGGGTACGAGACACGAACAGGGTGGACGGTCGAGCGGCTCCTCCGACAGTATAGACCGCCCGACCGTCCGCCCTCCAAAACGGGATATTATCCGCGTATCACCAGGGGCAGATAGACCCTATTGGCGATGACGAAGACGTTGAAGAAGGCCCCCTCCGGCATTGGGCCGCCGTCTTGATTGAAGATCCCCCATTGGTCCTGGGTTAGGTGAAGAAGGTGGCACTTGGACGGGCGGCTCTACTCTGACGTATCACGAAGGCCGCTCTTTTTCCATATATCAAGATACAACGCGGGGATACAAATGGGGATACATTCAGGGGGCCAGCGCCTTGGGACCGTACCATCCGGTAGTGCAACTGGGCGTTCAACAACCATGGGAAAAGGGCATTGAGGCCAAATTGAAATATCCCTCCGAGAGGCTGTCCCTCGGTGGCCTGGGCCGTGGCATCCGCCGTCAGGATCATTCCTTCCGCGATCCCACCCGCCACGAACTGCGAGAGTGAAACTCGCGGTCCCTTCCAGCGGCTATTGACTATGAGGTCACGGGATCTTCTCCCCCATGTTGACCCATAGGGCATGGCACTTGTACTTCTTCTGCCAGCGCTCAGAAAGCGGGTTAGGATCAAGGTCGATCGTCACGATCCCGGCCACAATACCCCCTTCTTTCTCAATCAAGTCAATGGCCGCTTGCATCTGTGCCCCCGTTTCGACCCATTCATCCACGACAAGCACATGATCACCGGTGCTCACACTCCCCTTGCGGAGTTCGAGACTCTTCGTCGATCCGGTGTAATCCACAAACTCCACTGTTTCGACGGCTACGGGCAACTTGCCCCCTTTGCGAATGGGAAGAAAGCCTTTCCCCAGGTGTAGGGCTATCGCAGTGCCCAGGATGAATCCCAGAGCGTCGATCCCGGCCACATACTCAAGCGAAATTGACTGGAACGGGTGGGCCAAGTCGACCACCAATTGGGCAAACGCGGCGGGATCGGCAAACACGGGGGTTACATCGCACCGCGCGCCTGATGTCTGGGTATTAATGAGTCGCAGGTAGTCTTTCATCATGAAATGTCGTGAACCTCACGTCCAAGTTGGTAGCACACGAACCGTCCAACCGCCGCCGGGTGAATGTGTTAGGCTATCTCCACCAGGGCGCCGGCAGCGCGTTTGGTCAACGCTCCGGACTTGTGGAGTCGCGGGGCGTTTTCTGGGTGCCTAACTTAGTATAGAACACCCTGGAAAAGTGGCGAGTTTGTAGTGGACATTTTCCGCAGTCAACATGACCCCTGAAGCGTATCAGAGGTTCACAGACAACCCTTCCACCAGGAGTCGCGTCTCCCCCTAAGGAGGGGGCATTGTTACCCTCACCCCCCCGCCCCCGGCTGGTACGTCTCCCCGAAGTTGCGCTCCGAGAGCCAGCGCTTGAACGAGGGATTGTCGCTGTACTGCTTGAAGAGCTCCGTGAAGTCCGCCATCAGTTCGAGCTGCAATCAATCCCGTAGATCTTCGCCACTCGGCTCCCGCACGCCCTGCTCGCCGCAGCAAGCCGCTCCTGGCAAGTATCAGCGCGCCAGCGGTTGCCAGTTCCGCCGCGAGGTGAAAAGCAATCGCCAGCGGCTCAGTCTCCAGCTCCGGGACGTTGCCGGTCGCCAGAAAGAAGCCCCATTACAGGCCCATCAGCGCGCCAACGCTGATGTAATAAACTGCGATAGAATGATGTTTCATGGTTCTCCTCATAACATTACTCAAGTTGCCGCTTGTTTGATTTTAACCACCGACCACGGACGACAGACCACGATTTGTATTCCCAAAGTCGTCAGTTGTCCGTCGTCTGTGGTCAACCATGCTCAGGTCGCTGAAGCCAGCGCGTGCAGCAGCTTCGGCACAAAGCGGAACGGCGCGGCGGCGCCGGCCACTTGATTGACGGTCCCGGCAAGGTACACATCGAGCTCTGGGCAGTAGAAGAGCCAGGAGCCGGTCGCGCCGCTATGCCCGATCACCGGCGGGGTGGCGCGCAGCGGCGAGAAGAGCCGGGGGATGTGGAAGCGCATCATCCCCAGGCCGTACTGGATGGGCCAGCCTGGCGAGGTGCGCACCGGATTGAGCGAGAAGCCAAAGGTGTGCCAGCGCTGCGTCATCAGGTTGAAGGTGGCCGGATTGTCGAAGACCGCGCCCCCGATGAGAGCGCGCATGAATTTCAGCAGGTCGCCGGGGGTGCTGGTCAGGTCGCCGAAAGACTGCATCGCCAGCGGGATGTGCATCGGCTGTTGATCCACCCAGATCGTTGCCGGTGTGACCGAGGCGGGTTGCGCTGCCGGATGCCAGGTGTGTTCGAGCGCCAGCGGCTCGAAAATCAGCTCCGCCAACGCCGCGTGGATGGGTTGCCCCGTCACGGCCTCGATGATGGCGATGAGCAACTGGAAGTTAGTGTCGCTGTAGCTGACCTTTGAGCGCTCCGCACCAGCCGGATGCGCCGCGTCCAGCGGTTGGGGCGGGAAGAGCGGGGTCAGGTTACGGCGCACCATGTCCAGCGTATCGGCGATGGTAAATGCTAAATCCTGCTCGATCACCTGCTCGATCAGCGCCTTGCCGCCTTTGGGCCGGGCATCGAAGTAATCCGGCAACCCGCTGAGGTGGCCGAGAAGATGGTGAACGGTGATCTGTTCGGTATAATCCACGCCGTTCAGGCGGTGCAGCCCGCCGATCAACGCTTGCGGCAGGTAGATGGACAGCGGCGCATCGAGGCGGATGCGCCCGCGCTCGTGCAGCTTGAGGATGCTGCTGGCGATGTAGAGCTTGGTCACGCTGGCAATGCAGATCGGCGTATCGGTGCGCATGGGCGTGCCATCGGGATGCGCCTCGCCGAGCGCGCCGCTCCAACGGAAAGAGCCATCGCCCTTCTCGACGGCGACAACGGTATTATGGATGGACTTGGGGGCCGCCAGTTGTTGCAGGAGCGTCTGTAACCGCGCGTTGAGAGCTGCTGATCCCACAGCGGGGTTATCGGTATGTAGCTGGTCATCTTTAGCCATGAATTTCTCCTGATGAACTTCGTATCGAAAGTAAGCCGCGAATGACACTGATTTCACGAACAAGTCAGTCTCACGCAGCACGGTTTCCAGATTATGCCACACGTTGCTTATTACACGAGCGCAGCCAGCGCCACAGCAACGCGAGGCCGATGAGCACCCCCGCTGCGCCGAGCGCGGGCAGCGCGAATTCTCGCCAACGCGCCGGGGATTTCTCTGGCGCGGCTTCGCGCAGGGCCGCGAAGAACGCTGTTGCATCGCGCGCCGGATGCGGGCGGAACATGTGCCAGATCGTCAATGTCCTGACCTGGTTTTCTTCCAGCACTTCGTAGTCAAATCGCCGGTAGATGTGGACGTTTTTCTCGTCGCCGGTATACAGGTAGATGCCGGCGGCTTGCGCGTCTGCATCGCACTGCGCGTGGATGTTATCCAGCAGCAGCCTGCCGATCCCTTGTCCCTGGAAATCGGGCGATACCGCCAGGATATCGAGTGTGTAATAGGGGGTGGGTAGCGCGACGGAGAGGTTCATCGCCGGTTTGATCTGCCATATCTGCCGCCAACGCATATCTCCGAGTAACCCCACAAGCCGGGGCGCGCGCGGCAGCACCGCTCCGATCAGCTGCCGGCACAGCACAGTCTTCGCCGAAGACGATTTCACGATGGCGACGCCGGCCAACGCCTCCCCATCGGTGGCAGCGAGCAGTCGGTGTCCGCTGGCCCGGTTGAGCCAGAGGCGCAACTCGCCCGCGTAGGTAAAGCGTCTGCGTTGCGCAGCGTTGATGTCTTTGTCGAGCGCGCCCTGGATCAGCAGCAGCGCGTCTTTCGTGGCGCGGCGGTACATCGCCCGCAGCTGCGCCCCCACCGCGCGATCCTGTGTGGTGGTCTTCTCGATGAGCGCGGCGACGCCCTTGACGCCGAGCAGGTGGGGTGTGGCGACCACCGTCCAGTAGACCATTCGAGGGCTGTGCAGTTCCGCTGTCGTGCCGAAGGTCGTCAGTGAAAGGATGCGGGGTTGGCCCAGTTGTAGCAGTTCGTAGCCCACCAGCCCGCCCAGCGAATTGCTAACGTAGTGCAGCGATTCGATGCCCAGCTGCGCCAGCAACGCCTGGATGTCCTGCGCCAGAACGCGGGGCGTGTACGCTTCGGGCGTGGAGTATGCAGGCGCGCTCGATCCGCCATGCCAGCGTAGTGGGAGGTTCCGGCTGCCATCGGGAATCGGCGGCGTTTCAGGGTCGAGGTGTGGATAGAGCCGCTTCAGCGCGGGCGTCTCCATATCCGTCGTCTCGATCACTTCCCGCAGTTCCATGACCAGCTGCGTCATCTCATCACGGGCGGCGCGCACATGGCCTTCGATGCTGGCTCTCAAGTCCTCGCGCTTGAGAAGCTGCTTGAGCAGCGCCAGATGCTCGGATTGGGGATGTAGCCGCAGGCGAAGAGTACGGGCAAGACGACGAGCTGCGCGCTCTGCGCTGCCGCCGTTTCGATGAACGGCAGCGCGTGAGCATGATTGGCTGCAATCTGCCCTGGTTGCGATTCCACCTGGACGGCGGCAACATGGAGGGTACGGGTGGCTTGGCCGCGAGCCATGTGATTACTTCATATAGACCGGACTTATGCAGCCGGCTCCACCTGAAAGAAGCGTTTTCTATCCAGCACCAATAACAGCCCCGCGATCAGCCAGCTGCCTATGGTAATGGGCGCATAGAAGGGCAGCGTCCCCCATGTTGTCGTGATGTTGGACATGCCCGGATAAAAGGTCAGCGCGGCGTTGACCCCGCCATGCAAAACGATCGCCGTCACTGTGCTGCCATCGCTCTTCAAGAACAACCAGGTGAAAATGACCGAGAGCGCCAGCGCGTTCAAAAAGTACCAGCCAAAAGGCAGGCCGAACTGTGATGATAATGGAGCGAAAAATAGCGGCAAGTGCCAAATTGCCCAAACGATCCCGATAAATATACTGGCGAGAAAGGGGGTGTGGCGTTTGAGCAGCATGGGCAGAGCGAAACCGCGCCAGCCAGGTTCTTCCAGACCGCCGCCCAGAAACATGACGAACAGCAACAGCAACGGGTAGACGTACAGGGGCGGCGTCTCCGGGGGAAGCATGGGTGTCCCGCCGATGGTGACAAAGACGCCATACGCCACGATGGAGATCAGCACCGGCAGAGCCAGAGCTGCCAGGTACCATTTGAAACTGATCCGCCACATCAGGAGCAAGCGCGTGAAGCCCTTGAAATCCCCCATCAACTTGCTGATGATGATAGCGGCGGCAAATGGCCCCTGTCCACCTACAATCAAGAGGAACATGAAAAGCCCCCCAGATTCACTCCCCATGAAAAGCAACGGCAGCCAGAAAAGCCAGGAGATCAAATACGCCAGGATGAAGAATGAGATCACAGGAGCTTTCAAGATTTTCACGTCAATCACCTCGTTTGGGTTGAATTTACAATCGCCGTTACAGCCAGGCCATGATGCCCAACGGCAGCAAGCTCACCAGGAGATCGAAAACATCGAAACCACTGTTCAAGAACAGCGCGTGGACGATCCCTGACATCAAGAGCGCGGCAAAAATCATATCGCACACGCCAACGCGCTTGTTAGCCAAAACCTGCCGCCCGCTTCGCTTCTTCCGTGACGACGATGATGCCGATGAAGATGATGGCCTCCAGCGCGGACAGGAGCGCCCACCCCAGGCGCTTCAAGCCACGCGAGGTTGCTGCGCGGGTCGCGAAGAGTCCGACCGCCGTGCCCGCGCCGGAAAGCGACAGCGCGTAGGCGAGTGGGTTGTTGGCGAAGAACTCGCCTGGCCCCTGTGCGCACGATAGCACCCGTCCCGCGCAATGGTTTTGACTAACCTGGTGAAGTTTATCTGTGGTTGACATTCGATGCTCCTCTAAGATCGTAATGGGTGAGCAGTGAGAGGTGAGCCGTTTGGGCGCGGCGAACGCCGTTCGCAGAACGGCGTTCTGCTCCCTGCTCTCTGCGAACTATTTTTTCTGGATTCTGCGCCAGGATGAGCGCATGGTGTATGCGCCACGTTTCTGCGCTTGAAGCTGCGCCGTCCATTCGTAGGTGGTGGGCCACTTTCTGAAAATGCTCGCCACGGTATAAAGGAAACGCAACGAAGCCTTGGTGGGGCGCGGCAGCCAGCCTTGCGCGGGGATCATGGTTACAGTGATACGCCCACCCGCTTTCTCGACGGTGTAGGTCCCAGCGATGCGCCCGGTGGTGGGATGCCCCGCGATCTCGAAGCGCCCGGAGCAACGCGCATCCTCCGCCAGCGTGTGAAGGTTCGGGAACGCCGGCTCGAAGCGCAGTTCAAGCGGATGCAGCGGATTGTGGCGCGTCAGCCGTTCGAGCGCGGGCTGTCCCGCCGCCCACGCCAGCGCGAGCGTCGTTTCCCCCGTCTGCACCTCGAGCTGTCCGGCGGCGACTTCCAGCGGCGCAAGTTCGCCCTCGAACGCCGGATTGAGCGTGGCGATGAGCGGTTTGGGGCTGTAGCGCGTGAATGTCATCCGCGTGAAATCCATCGGGATCGGGAGCACATCCGGCTGATGCTGTTTGCCGTCAATGCGGATCTCGAAAACCGTGTGGCGCTTCCTGACGAAGTAGAAATCGTGCAGCAGCACCAGCGGTAGCGCCGAGGGGGCTTCCGCCGCAGCGCCCATCGGCGCGAGCAGTCCAAACGGCTGGCGCGGTTTGGGATTGCGTTCGCTGATGCGGATCGCCACAGCCCGACCGTGAATGTCTTCGAAGGCGTAATGCGCCTGCACGCCGTAAGCATCCACGGCGTAGGCCGCCCCCGGCATTTCGCGCGCGATCATCTGCGCCAGCCCCTTGCCCGCGATGTCGTACTTGGCCGCTTCCAGGTGCAGGCCGGGCTGGTGATAGACATCCACCTTGCCATCCCGCCGCCAGCCGATGACGAGATGCCCCGCGCCGTTGACCGGATCATCGAAGACCTGCGGCTCAAACCCGATGTAGGTAGTATCCGGGTCTTGCTCGAAATTGATCAGGAGCAGGCGCTCCATCGGATCAACAGCGATGTGAAAGGGGTTGATGATGAGTGGCGAATTCATGTGTTGCTTACTCCTACTTACTTGAGCGTCCACGTCTCGATGCCGTTGAAGAATTTGACGGGCAGGGCCGGGCTAGCTTCGGCATACCAGAGCGTGTGCCGGGACCCGAAGGCCACGCGCCAGGCGTCGAAGTCGCCTGCCGGGGTGCTGATCCCCTCGCGCCCCAGCACGGTGACGGGCCATTGTTCCAGCACCGGGCCGCTATCTTCCGTGGCGGGGCGCCAGGTGTAGGGATTGAAGCGCGCGACCTGCCCGCCGGCGCCCCGCTCCAACGGCAGCGTCGCCAGTTGCCAGGGGGCCGCGAAATCGGTCACGATGGGCAGCGCGGCGGCTTCAGCCAGCGGTGTTTCGCTCCAGGGCAGGAAGAAGCGGCTCTCCGGCTCGTTTTCCTGCTCGAAGACCACCGCCATCCCCTCAGCCTGCCGCTCCCAGCGGGTTGTGGTGCGATAAGCGCCGGCGTGCAAATTCTGCCGGGTGTGACCGGAAAGCAGCCGCCCATCCGCCGCCTGCCAGACGAAGGTGTCTACGCGCTCGCCGCCCGCGCTAGACCAGTAGCTGTTCCCGATCCGCACCTCGTAGGCGCGCACAGTGGAGGTGCAGGTGAGTTCGATCAAATCCGCCGTGGGCGTGAGTCGGCACTCCCCCTCGCCCACGATGTCATCGGCGGCGTTGCGGATTTCGTAGCGGCGGGTCTGCGCGCTATCCCAATCCGCAGCGGGCAGGTGCAGCGGCGCGTTGACCGGCGCGGGCGCGCGCGAGGTGAAGAATTCGACGCCGATGATGCCCAGGTAGAGCGCCCCCGCCAGCAGCAGGGGCCAACCCGCCGCCAGCGTCGCGCGTCCTGCGGGACGGGGTTCGCGCGCGGCTGCAGGCGCCGGGTGGCGCGTCAACCGGAGAAGAGCGACGTACGCCATCAGTGCCAACCCCAGCCCGCCGCCGATACTCACCGGCGAAAGGAGCAGCTGTGGCGCGCCCGTGTTGAAAACATCGTTGGTCAGCACCAGCGCGGCCATCGCGTTGGCCCCCACATGCGTGAGGATGCTGGCGGGCAGGGAGCGGGTGCGGTAGTTGATCCAGCCCAGTGCCAGCGTGAGCAGCACGATGCTCACACTCTGGAGCAACGAGAGGTGTAACATGATGAAGAGCAGGCCGACGACCATGACCGCTCTGGTGGGGGAGCGCCGCTCGTAGACGGGCTGAATCACGCCCCGGAAGAGGAATTCCTCGCAGAGAGGGGCCATCACGGCATAGGCCACAATCGCCAGCACGCCCATGAGCGCGGTGCGCGGGATCACATCGTCCGGCAGAACGAGGAATTGATAGCCCAATAGCTGCTGCAAGACGCCCGCGCTCACGGCGGAGAGCGGGTAGAGGCCCATGCCGAGCAGCAGCGAGAGCCCGGCGACGGGGCCGCCGGGCCAACGCCAGCGCACCCGCTCGCCGATGGGTTGCCGCGTGATTCGCAGGTAGAGGTAAGCGGGCAGAAAGACGAAGAGGGCTTGGTTGAGGATGAGCCGCACATACTGCGGCAGCCAGAGGAGTAGGGCGTTGGAGAGCTGCAACAGGAGAACGATCAGAAAGAGGAGGTTGACGGCACGACGTTCTCTGGCGTAGGGTGACATGCGATGAATTCCTCCCAAAATATCTCGCGACCTTGTCTGGACGCGGCTCCGCACCCAATCATACCCCGATTAGGGCGGAAGCAAAGCGCTTTCAGAATAGCAATTCCCAATATGAAATCCGTTGAGGTCAGCCAGCCCTAACCTGCGGCGACAAATCGCGCGATTGTGGGCCAAATGCTACACTGTCCGGCCCTAGGCGAAGATCACGGCCCTATGAATCTGCCATATTGGGAATTGCTAACTCTAGCGATTGCCTACCCCTGAGAAGTTAATATAATGGAACCGTAGGAACTATCCATATCGAACCCTGGCTCACACATTTTCCTGGCGACCACGGGCGTTTAAGCGCACTCCCAAGCGTAAAGACAGCTCAGAATGTGAAGCGCTTAACCTTGAATCTCTTCTTGCTTCAGGAGGGGTCTATTCATGTCAGTATCCAATCCCGCGAATCCTGACGTTATCATCGTTGGTGCCGGCCCCGCCGGTTCCACCACCGCCTTCTTCCTTGCCCGGGAGGGGATCAGGGTCACCCTCGTCGATCAGGCCCGCTTTCCCCGGGATAAGGTCTGCGGCGACGGCATCTCCCCCCGCGCGCCCTATATCATGGAGAAGATGGGGCTGCTCTCGTGGGCGGAGGATAACTTCCCCAAGCAGAAGGTCCGCCTGGGCGCCCCCGACGGGACCGTCGTCGAGGCTCCAGGCGCGCCCGGAGATCCTCCCTTCGATTACGAGGGTTTCGTGATCCCTCGCAAGACCTTCGATAACGCTCTCGTCGAGCGGGCGGTCGCGGTGGGCGCGCACCTGATGGAGGGCACGCGTATCACCGCCATGGAGCGTCTCTCCCCGGGCCGGGTGCGGGCCATCGGCAGGCAGCAGGGCAGGGCCGTGACCTTTGAAGCCCCGCTTCTCATCAGCGCCGAGGGCGCCACCTCCTCCGTCATCCGCAAGCTGGGATTGGTCCCCGGCCCAGCGGAGGGCCTCGCCACCCGCCAGTACTTCGAGGAAATTGACCACGAAGAACCGGGACTTATAGAGATCCACTGGGAGCAGAGTATCCTGCCCGGTTACGGCTGGGTCTTCCACCTGGGCGGGGGGCGGGCTAACGTGGGCATTGGCATGTACGCTCAGGAGGCGCGGGAGCGGAAAGTGAACTTTCACCAGCTACTCGAGACCTTTATCACCAACAATCCCTACGCCCGCCGGGTCACAGCAAAGGCCAGGCCCCTGGGTCACAATCGCGGATTTCCCCTGCGGATGGACGCTCACGTTGTCACCCCCTACCTGGACAACGTGGTCGTCGTCGGAGAGGCTGCCGGGCTGGTCCATCCCATGAGCGGCGAGGGCATTGGCCCTTCGATGATCTGCGCCGAGATCGCCGCCGAGCACGTTCGAGAGGCTTTGGTCCGGGGTGATTTCTCCGCCGCGCAGCTGGCTGCTTACGGCAGAGTCTTCCGGAAGACCTTCGGACCCATCCACCGGGCAGCGCGCTTTGCCCGGAAGTTCATGGAGATCCGGCCCTTCGTGAACCGGACGATGCACCGGGCCCAGCACGACGACCGGATCGCCATCACTCTCAGCAAGATTATTCGAGGCGTCGCCTCCCCCCTCAGTCTGATGACGCCGGGCATGTCGCTGCGCGTCCTCAGGGGCTGAGCAGCACTTCAGAGTTTAAGGTGCGCCTACCTGAACTTGGTCACGCAACGACCTTCGATCTGTGACTTCGGACGTTTCCGGAAGGAGAGAAATCTGGCTCATTGAAACTGGTATTGTGAGGAGGTGCTTTCCGGCAATATCGCTGTCCGGGAGGTTTGGGAGGATGAGCGCGTCCTGGCCTTTCATCACCCGATTCCGCAAGCTGAGATTCACGTCGTCGTTATTCCCAAAGAACACGTACCCTCGATTCTGGATCCACTGGCGAGGATAAAGAGGTTGCTGAGTAGTCAAAATCGTTTGGGGGCCACGCTCCCGTCCTGGCAGACTCGCGTGACCCCCACCTGCACCTTAACAGCTTTATAGCGTTACGCTACTTCGCCGCGGTCACAGGT
>NPIE01004046.1_pt1 | contig 22024 bp, 25 predicted proteins | sample 8637661 | NCBI WGS metagenome assembly NPIE01 (sample SAMN07420842, study PRJNA396082) | bioreactor metagenome | isolation source: sample BA12 brine-fed electro-methanogenic bioreactor BA | place: Japan: Kochi | collected 2016-12-09
CCGATTAGGCCGCAGCGCAGCAGCTGGAGGGAGGACCGGCCAGCCATCCCGAACACCATGACACCGATCCTCATTGTTCGTTGTGACCTCCAATCATAAGATTTAGCTGCAAAAGTCGTTTACAGGATATGGGCCAACCGCGCCGAACACTTCTCCAGCCTCAGTCCGCTAATACGCAGCAGGTGTCCCATGATCGACAATGCAATCTGCGGGTGGCGCGCGGCGAGATTGTCAAAGTCGTCGACCGCCAGACGAAGCAGCACGGTATCGACAACGGCGTGCACAGCTGTCCGGTGTTCGCTGCTGCCGACCAGCGCCCCTTCGCCGACCGGAGCAGGCGGTGACAAAAGGGCGATCACCTGGCTGTTGCGTCCATATCCCGTCTGCTTCTTGACGGCGACACTACCCGACAGGAGCAGGTAGCAGGCGTCGGCGTCATCGCCGATGATAAAAAGCGGTTCTGCGGCCGCTCTGCGGCAGATGGTAACAAACGGCTGCACGATGGCACGTTCCTGCTGCGACAAGAAGGGAAACACCCGGGTCAGGTCCTCGGGTGTGGCGACTGCTGACAGATCAGGCCGGCTCATCGTTGTCGGCAAACGACTGGTTCTTCTCTTCGATTATCTTCAGCAGCCCCTCGAAACTCTCCTGCCGAAGAATCGAGCGGAACTGTTCCATGTAGTTGCGGATCAGACTGACCCCTTCGATGTTGATGTCATAGACCAACCACCGATCCTGTTCTTTTTGCATGATGTAGTGAATCGGCAGATTCTGCCCCTGATGCTCGACGATCGTCGTTACCTGGGCCCGCTTTCCCTTGACCCGCTCGGCCACGAAATCGACAGCCTGGCCGCTATATGTCTCCAGTTTGCCGATATACACATTCTCCAGCAACTTGGTCATCTGGATTACAAAATAATCCTGCTGATCGGCGGAGATGTCATGCCAGGTCGCGCCGAGGACACGCCGGGACATCTCCCGAAAATCAAAACCGATCGTCACCACCTCCATGATCCGGCGGCGCCGCTCTTCTTTGTTTTCCTTGCCCTTGAGGCTGTCGTCAACAAGGATTTCGATCACTTCATCGATGATCGGCCGCAGTTGCTCGGTCGGGCCGATCTCGTTTGCCGGAGTGAAAGACGGCACGGCGGCAACAAGAAAAACGGTTAGAAACAGGTGCAGCACCTTCATAGTATCCACCTCATGGGTATTTAAAGAGCAGCTTCGCCTGAGAGCTACCGCTCGTTGATCACGGAGAGCTACCGCTCGTTGATTAGCCTGCGACGGTATTCATAATAGGCCTGCCGCATCGCCACGTAGGGATCGAGCGAAATACGCTGCAATTCCTCGTAGACATCGGGACTGATCGACAACATATTGACCCGCTCCGCCGAAACGTAGGAAAAGTCGAACACCAGATTATCGGAAAAATAAAACACCGGATGAAAATAGAAATCGGTAAACAAACCCACAGAATCACGGATATTCGATGGCCCGAGGCCCGGCCAGCAGAGGTAGACGCCTTCATCCACGCCCCATTTACCAAGTGTCTGACCGAAGTCGGCATGCCGCTGCCTGATGTCGAAGTCATCGGCAGCCGGATCGATAAGCCCGAAAATACCGATGGTGCTGTTGATCAGAAATCGCCCGAGGACGATCCCGGCATCCTCGACCTCGCCCTGCAGCAGGTTGTTGACAAGATGGATCGGGGCCGTCAGGTTCGTGAAAAAATTGCCGAGACATTTTCTGATGTCTGCCGGCAGGATCTCCGCATAAACCGTTTTGACCGGCTTGAGAACCCAATAGTACAGGCGGTCGTTAAACTGAAAAAAAGCGCGGTTCATCGACTCCAGGGGATCGTGCACGATCAGCTCCGGCGGTCCGAGCGAATAATCGTCCTCGAACAGAGGATCGCCGAGGATTCTCTTCGGATCGATGATATACGGCTCATCGCCCAGCAGATCGGGGCCCAAACCGTCGTCGGCCGTTTCATCCTCGAGCAGATCGGGAAACGTCTGCTCCGGCCCGGGAGACAGCTCGGCACCGTAAGCCGGAACCGTCAATCCGATTAAAACGAGCATGAGCATGCTGAAGCGAAGCATTGTTTCCCCGACCGACGACATGTTATTGGGCGCTGCCGAATGCAAATTTGCTGATCAGCGACTCGATATCGATGGCCGACTCGGTATCGAAGATCACATCACGTTCCTCGAAGTAATCCAGCGCCCCACCGAGGGTGATCTGGATAAACTTGTCACCGATAATCCCCTGTGATTTAACCGATGCGATCGAGTCGGTCGGCACCTTCAGTGTGCGGTCCAGTTTCAGCGTCAATTCGGCGAGTTGGTCGTCGTTGAGCTGTATCCCGCTGACCTCGCCGACGATGACCCCGGCCACCTGCACCGTCGCCCCCTTTTTAACACCCGAGACGTTATCGAACTCGGCCTGGATCTCATAGGTTCGGCCGCGGTCGAACAGGCCCACCTCGCCGAGGTTGAAAGCCAGGTAGACCAGGGCCAGAAATCCGGCCACCATGAAGGCTCCGACGGTCATTTCCACCATTTTCGTATTCATGATCTATTCCACAAGCTGACTCTGGTAAAGTTCTCCCATCGTGGTCCGGACGAAATCCTTGATATGGGGTTTGGTCGACCACTGGAGTTCATCCGGGCTGGCGAAGGCGTCCATTTTTCCGTCGTGCAGAATGATTACCTGATCGGCAAGACTGAAGACGGCGGGGATATCGTGGCTGACAATAATTGCCGTATACCCGAGCTTGCGCTGGGTACGGGCAAAGAGTTCATAGATTTCGCGGGTCATCACCGGATCAAGGCCGGTGGTCGGTTCGTCAAACAACATGATCTCCGGATCGAGTTGCAGCGCCCGGGCCAGTCCGACCCGCTTTTGCATGCCGCCGCTCAACTGGGCCGGATATTTCTCTTCATGCCCACTCAGGTCAAGTGTCTGCAACGTCGCCAAGACCTGCTGACGGATCAGCTCCTCGGTCTTGTCGGTTCGCTCGCGCAACGGCAAGGCCACGTTATCAAAGACGGTCATCGAATCAAACAAGGCCGCTCCCTGGAACAGCACCCCGAATTTGGTCCGCACTTCCTCGAGCCGGCCACCCCTAATCCCGGTGATATCGACCCCGCCGACCAAGATCTGGCCCGCGTCGGCATCGAGCAGACGCAGGATCAGCTTCAGCGTCACACTCTTGCCTTGTCCGCTGCCGCCGGCAATAACCGTGGTTTGGCCGGGCGGAATCGAAAAGTCGACCCGATCGAGAATCACCTGACGGCGTCCGTCCCGACCGACAAAGCTCTTGGAGACGCCGATAAATGCCACGGCCGGTTCGCTCATAGGATGATCGCCGTCAGCAGATAGTCGAAGATAAGGACCGAAATCGAGGCCATGACCACCGCCTGGGTGGTCACCCGGCTGACACTCTCGGCGCCGAACCCGGCACCGCGAATCTCCCGGACCAGGTAGCCGCGACCGGTGCAAATCCATACCACCAGCACGGCGAAGACAAACGATTTGATGATGCCCAGATTGATATCGTGGTTGGTCACGCTCTGCTGCATCCCTTCGATGAAGCTGCCGGGATTGACGCCCATCAGCAGTACTCCTGAGATATAGCCGCCGGCGATGCCGATGACGTCGAACAGTGCGGTCAACAGCGGCACCGAGATGATCGCGGCAACGAATTTGGGCGAGATAAAGAAGCGAAACGGATCGACCGCCATGCACTCGAGGGCATCGATCTGGTCGGAGATGCGCATGATGCCGATTTCCGCACACATCGCCGAACCGGCCCGCCCGGCGACCATCAGTGCAGTCAGGACCGGACCGAGTTCCATGATCAGGGTCAGCGACACGGCCGAGCCGAGCATGCCTTCGGCTCCGAATTTATTGAGCGAATAATAGCCTTGCAGACCAAGGACCATACCCGTTGACAATGCGGTAAAAAATATGACGAGCACCGAGCCGGCGCCGATGAAATGCACCTGTTTGACGCACTCGCGAAAACGAAACGGCCGGCGGAAAAGACCGCGCACCGCCTGGAGCAGAAACAGGCTCATCTTGCCGAGGTCGGCGAGGATGTACATGCCCGTGCCGCCGAGACTGGCCAGCGCATTTTTTCCTGCAATATCTGTCATAAACATGCCTGCTCTTGTCTGCCGAAGGGCAAGGAAGCGCTCGCTGAAACGGTTATGCTCGATGGACCGGCTCGCTGAGGCATAACACGGTGCCAATAATACGACATCCCTGCTGAAAGTCAATAATGGAGAGATGACCCAGCAGTTCGTGCTCGTCGGTTGCAGCGACTTAACAACCTGAAATCACTACCATAATAAAAATGAATCCGGCGGCCGGCCGACCGGTTGCCGGGGGCCGCCGTTGTCTGCCGTCACCGACAGAACTACGCGTGTCGTCGAACCGGTCACCAACGATCCGGCCGACCTCCGGTTGTCGCACTATGCTTTGCGTGGATCAAAGGCCTCGCGTAGCGCTTCGCCGATAAAAATGAGCAGCACCAGCATGCCGACCAGTACGAGAAACGTCGACAGAGACAGCCACCAGGCGTCGATATTGTTTTTCCCCTGCGCCAGCAACTCGCCGAGACTCGGCGTCGACGGCGGCACCCCGAGTCCGAGAAAGTCGAGGCTGGTCAAGGCCAGGATAGAGGCCGACATGCGGAACGGCAGGAAGGTAATGACCGGCGTCATGCCGTTGGGTAGCAGGTGGCGCACCATGATCACCGGGCCGCTGACGCCGAGCGCCCGTGCCGAGCGAACGTAGTCGAGATTCCTGCCTTTGAGGAACTCTGCCCGGACGTAATCGGAGAGTCCCATCCAGCTGAACAGGGATAGCAGAACGAGCAGCAGCAGTGCGCTCGGCTCAAAGATCGAGGCAAAGATGATCAGCAGATAGAGCTCCGGCATCGCCCCCCAAATCTCGATAAAGCGCTGGCCGAACAAATCGATTCTGCCGCCGAGATAGCCTTGGATGGCGCCGACCAGAATGCCGATCAAGGTACCGACCGCGGTCAGCGCCAGGCCGAACAGGACGCTGAGGCGAAAGCCGTACAGCAACCGGGCGAATACGTCACGCCCACGGTCGTCGGTACCGAGAAAATTGCTGGTGGTCGGCGACGACGGCACCGGACCGTCGATCTGAAAATTGATGGTGTCGAAATCGTGGTGGTTGATCGGGAAAATGGCGCGGTTACCGGGCTTTTTCATCTGCTCGAGGAAAAACGGGTCGCGGTAATCGGTCTCGGTCTCGAAGACGCCGCCAAACGTCGTCTCCGGATAGTCAAACAGCAGCGGCGCATACCAGGACCCCTCGTAGCTGACCAGCAGCGGCTTGTCGTTGCTGATCAGCTCGGCGCCGAGACTGAGGACAAAGAGCACGGAAAAGATGAGCAGGCTGTAATAACCGCGGCGATTGCGGCGAAATCGCAGCCACCGCCGCTGCCGTGGAGTAATACCCCGGCCGACAGGACCCGTTTCAACCATTGGTATCGACACGACTGAAATGGATCCGCGGGTCAACAGCGACATAGCTCAGATCTGACAACAACCGGCTGACTAGGCCGATGATCGAAAAAAAGTAAAGGGTGCCGAGCACGACGGGATAATCGCGATTGAGCACCGACTGATAGGCAAGCAGACCCATCCCTTCGAGCGAAAAAATTGTCTCGATGAGCAAGGATCCGGTGAAGAACGAGGCGATGAAATAGCCGGGAAAACCGGTGATGATCGGGATGATCGCGTTTCTGAAGACATGTTTGTACATGATGGTCCGCTCGTCAAGTCCCTTGGCCCGGGCCGTCATCACGTAGTTCTTGCCGATTTCCTCGAGAAAGGAGTTCTTGGTCAACATGGTCATTACCGCCAGGCTGCCGATGGCGCTCGACACGATGGGCAGCACCATGTGCCAGAGGTAGTCGAGGACCTTGGCAACGAGCCCCAGCTCCGCCCAATCATCCGAGACCAGCCCGCGCAGCGGGAAAACGCTCCAAAAGCTGCCGCCGCCGAACAAGACGATCAGCACGATGCCGAGCACGAAGCCGGGAATCGCATAACCGACGAGGATGACGGTGCTGCTGATCACATCGAAGGTGGACCCGTCACGCACCGCCTTGGCAATCCCCAGCGGAATACAGACGCCGTAGACGATGAAAAAAGTCCACAGGCCGAGCGACATCGACACCGGCATCCGGGAAATGACCAGGTCGACGACATCGCGCTGGTAATAGTAGGAAGAGCCGAAATCGAAGCGGAGGTAATCGGCCATCATCGCCATAAAACGCTGCAAGGGCGGCTGATCGAAGCCGTAGAGGGTCTTGAGTTCGGCAAGCCGCTCCTCGTCCAGGCCGGTGGCCCCGCGATACATCGACGACGAGGCGGCCACTTCACCACCCGCCCCGCCGTGGCCCTCGAGCAGCGCGATCATCTGGTCGACCGGGCCGCCCGGGACAAACTGGGTGACGACAAAGGTGATCAGCATGATCCCCACCAGGGTCGGGATCATCAAGGCGATGCGTTTTAGGATATATGTGACCATGCGTGCGCTCTATCGCTGTGCCGGTGTGCGCTCGTTGCCATCTGTCGCGGCGAGCGTCATTCATTATAGCCGGCAGCCTAGCATCGAGAAAGACAAAATGCCAGTGGGACAACGAGCGCTGCAGAAAAATTCAACAGCTTCCCCTGTCGACGGCCTCCACGAGTCGTGCTGCTCACCACCGTTCAAAGAAACTATTGATTTTATATTTGCTTTCTATTACAGCTTGATACCGGTCGGGACCGGTGCTCATGGTTTCCCGGTGATCCGTTACGCCAACCAGCTGTTCCGAGGACAACAATGAGCATGATCAGCACCGAGGATGAACTCAGGGAATTGGTGGACCACGCCCGACGCAGTGAATGCGTGGCGCTGGACACCGAATTCGTCTGGGAGAGAACCTACTATCCGCAGCTCGGTCTGATCCAGCTGGCCCTTTCCGATGAACAGTGCTACCTGATCGATCCGTTGGCCATCACCGATCTGTCCCCGCTCGGAGCACTACTCGCCGACCCCGGCGTCGTGAAGATTCTGCACGATGCCCCCCAGGACCTGTTCATCCTCCACCGGGCCACGCGGGCCCTGCCGGCAAACATCTTCGACACCCGGGTCGCCGCCGGTTTTTCCGGCCTGTCTTCGACCATCTCGCTGGCCGACCTGATCGGTATTCTGCTCGACATCAACCTGCAGAAAACCCAGACCCGAACCAATTGGCTCAACCGCCCGCTCGATCAGCTGCAACTGGACTATGCCCTCGACGATGTTCGCTATCTCGGCGCGATGCGCGTCCTGCTGCTGAGCCGAATCATCGTTCCGGAAATCAAATCCTGGCTGAAGCGTGAGCTCGAACTGCTCAACAGCCCGGACCACTATCTCGGCATCGACGACCGGAACCGCTTCAGCAGACTCAAAGGCGCCGGTTCCCTGAACCGGGAGGAACTGGCCGTCGCCCGGGAGCTGGCAACCTGGCGAGAGCAGGAGGCCCGGCAGCTGAACCGGCCACGCGGCCATATTCTCACCGATCAGGTCGTCATCTCCCTGGCAAAAAAACAGTGCGCCTCCCCTGCCGAGCTGCAGCAGGCCCACCTGCTGTCAGCGAAAAAACTAAAGCGGTACGGTCCGGCTATCCTCAAGAGTATAGAGAACGGGCGGGCCACCGATCGTACCGAGATACCCGAGCGCAAACGCCCCCTGCGACTAAACCAACGGGAACAACAGGCCTATGAGCGCCTCACCGACTTCATCCAGCTCAAATGCGAACTGCAGGGGCTTGACCCGCAGCTGATCGGCAGCAGCGCCGAGTTGAAACAACTGGCGAAAAATCTGGATAGCCCGGGCAGCCCGTTGCCGAAACGCTTGACCGAAGGCTGGCGCCGGGAGTTTCTCGAAGAATTTTACCGCCGACGCGGCTGATCAACGGGCCAGCGCATCGAGCCTGGCCAGCAAATCCTGCTCGGACGGCGCCCCGACGATCCGGTCGATTTCCTGCCCCTGACGGAAAAACAGCAGCGTCGGCACCCCCTTGATCCGGTAATGAACGGCTGTTCCCGGATGGTGGCTGGTGTCGAGACTGGCGACGATAACCCGACCGACATAGCGGCCGGCGCACCGCGCAATCAACGGTGCCAGCGACCGGCACGGGCCGCAGCCCGGTGAAAAGACATCGACCAGCACCGGCAGGGGTGCCGACCGGATAAACGACTGGAAATCGTCGTCACCGAGCTGTACCGGCGTTGCCGCCCCGCGAAGGTCGAGCGTTTTTTTGCAGGCGCCGCAGCGCGGCTGCAGGTGTTGTTTCTTTTCCGGAATCCGGTTCTTCTTACCGCAGGAACTGCACGTGACTATGACGGTATGCATGGTTTAGTCTCCTCCTGTGGTGGCGACCGCTGTGTACCACGATAATGCTCACGGGCTCGTTTACGACGTCAAGTGGCGATAGAGATCGACCATGCGCAGCGGCAATTGTTGCACCTGGTCGATGAGCAGATAATGATCGCTGCCGAAGATCCGCGGCAGATAATCGCGGGCCTGGCGATCGATAGTCACCCCGAAGGCGTGCAGTCCCGAGCCGCGGGCCTCGAGCAAGGCCTTGCGGGTGTCTTCGATGGCGTACGCTCCCTTGTAGTCGTCGTAGTCTTCAGGCTTGCCGTCGGTCAGCGTCACCAGCAGCCTGGTCCTCGCGTCACTGGCGCCGAGCAATTCGGCGCCCCGGCGAATGGCCGGGCCGAGCCGGGTATACTCGCGCGGCGCGATCGAGCCGAGCCGTCGGACTACCGCTTCACCGTAGGGTTCGTCCAGCCGTTTGATCGGAAACAGCTCGCAGCGGCTGCGCCGCATCCCGGAAAAACCGTAGATACCATATCGGTCACCGGCCGCCGCCATGGCCTCACAGAGCACGACGAGCGCCTCCTTGATCACCGTGCCGACCCATCCCCGGGTAGAATTGGACAGATCAACGAGAAAGAGACTGGCCAGGTCGCGTTCGTTGCGCTGCAGCCGAACGAACAGCCGATCGCTGGCCACCGTTGACGCGCGCCGGTCGGCTCGCGCCTCGACCGCCGCGTCGAGATCGAGTTCATCGCCTTCGCGCTGGCGGCCGACAAAGCATTCGTCGACCCGCATCATTTCAAACTGGCGCCGTAGACGCAGCAAGACGCCGTGATAGCTCTGCAGCGTCGCCGCGACAAAATTCGACTGAACGAGCGGCAGCTCCTTTTCATAGACGGCGCACCAATTTTTCCGATAGCCGTTGCGGCGAAAATCCCATTCGTCGACCAGTCGGGCGCCCGGCGCCGGTCCGGGAGAGGTCCCGGCCGCATCGGCGTCGTCATGATGAGCGCTGCTGACGCCACCACCGGCGACGCCGACCGCGGCGGCGACATAGGCGTCCGGTATCCGACCCCGATCCTGGAGGATCTCGGCGGCCAGTTCCTGGAGTTCATCGGGCAGCTGACAGTTCTCGTTGTCGATGTGCAGCACCAGCCGGCGCGTCGTCTGACCCTGCTCACCTTCTTCGACCAGCATGATCTGCGTTGCCTCAACCTGGTCGGCAGTACCGCCGTTTCCCTCGCTCGTTTGCTGGTGATGATCGGCCAGCAGGCGGCCCAGCTGCCGGACGAAGTCCTCGCGCACCAGTGCACGCCGGGTCTCGAGCTGTTCGGCGGCGCCGGCAAAATCGTGGTGGCCGAGCATCTTCAGGATCAGCGGACGGCGATACACCCCGCCATGATCGGCAACCTGCCGGTAACACTCGAGCAACGCCGGCCAGGGATTTGCCACCGCACCGCTCGGACCGCCGTGCGGATCCGGTTCAAACGGGTCGTGCAGCACCGCCAAGGCCAGCCGGGAAACGGCTGTTCCGATCGGTGTCGGCTCGACCGCCAGTTGCTGCCTGAGCTCGGGGAAAACGCTTCGCCATTGCCGGGCGAGTCCCGGCAGGCGGCTCTCGATCCAGTGCATCGCCCGCCGACACTCACCGATAAAAAACAGATCGGCAGCCAATTGCGGCTCCGGGAACATGGCGAAATAGTCAGCCAGGGCCGGCCGGCTGCCGGCCGGCGGTGTAATATCGAAACGCAAGCGAACGGTCGCCAGGTCATCGTTGCCCGGCACCAGTCGATAGGTCCCCTGCCGGACGAAACCGACGTGCAGCGCGGCAACCATCTTATAAAGTATGGTGTTGGCGGGTCCGTCGACGGCACAATCGATCTCCGGGGGCAGCCGGAGGGTCGCCGTGTCGGTGGCGGCAGTTTGGCCGGCAGTCAGCTCCATCGCCTCGCCGGCCAGGCCGGCGACGAACAGCCTGAGCCACGGGGCTATCTGCTCGAGGGTTACCACGCTGCTCTGCTCCCGCGAGGCGAGAAACTTCAAACCGCCGTCGTCGAGAAGCGCTCGGGCACCCCGGAGACCGTCACGTTCATAGCGCTGCAACAGTGCCCGAACCCAGTCTGCCAGCAGGTGATCGGGCACCGCGATGCGTCTCACGCCCTGCTCGAGAAAGGCCAGGCAGAGACTGTGACTGACCGGCCAGATCGGTGGTACCTGGTCCAGCAGCACCTCCTGTCGATCGGCCGGCAGCCCGGCCAGACGACTCAGCAGGTCCTCTACCTCCCACTCGTTGGGGTGAGAGGGGTGAATCAATTGATAGAATCGCTCTTTACAGGCCTGTTCATTCATCGCGCCACGGGCTCTACCACCGGTGATCGGCAGCTCAAAAGACCGCCGCGACCATCTCTTTCAAGGCCGCGAGCAGATCGGGATCATCGGTAAGGCTCTCGACGATGCCGACCAGGCAGGCGGTCTGAACGTCGATACCCGATTGCACCAGGAGTCCGGCCTGGATGAGCAGCCGCGTCGAAGCCCCTTCCGGCAACCCGGAGTCTTTCAGTCCGCGACTCATGGCTCCGAGGCGCACCAGCTGCAGGGCCAGTGAGGATTCGATGCCGGCCTCCTTCGAGACGATCAGCGCCTCCCGCCGTTCATCGGGATAATCAAAGGACAGGGAAACGAAGCGCTGCCGGGTCGACGGCTTGAGGTCTTTCAAAACGCTTTGATAGCCGGGATTGTAGGATACGGCCAGGAGGAACTCATCCGGCGCCGTCAACAGTTCGCCCCGCTTCTCGATGGGCAACTCCCGCCGGTCGTCGGCCAGCGGGTGAATGACCACCGTCGTGTCCTTTCGGGCCTCGACAATTTCATCGAGGTAACAGATTCCGCCGACACGGACCGCCCGGGTCAACGGGCCGTCAAGCCAAACCGTATCGTCACCCTTGATCAGATACCGGCCAACCAGATCGGAGGTCGACAGGTCATCATGGCAGGAGACGGTGATCAGCGGCCGCTGCAGCCGCCAGGCCAGGTAGCGCATGAACCTCGTCTTGCCGCAGCCGGTCGGACCCTTGAGTAGCAGCGGCAGCCGACGCGCTGCGGCGGCGAGGGCTATGGACACTTCTTCACCGAGCGGCAGGTAAAACGGCTCACTGCTGATCCGGTGGTCTTCGATCGATTGCTGTTGGTAGGCCATGGCCGTCTTCTCCTCAACAATAAGAGTTGTTATCATCACGGTAAGCGCAGCCGATCTCGCGCGCAAGGACCACCTCGCATTTCACCGTTGGCGAGCCGGGCCCGCTCCCAGGTCCGGGGGCGACTGACGATCTTTTCAGCCCCTTTCCGTTCCATCCTTGACTTCTGTAAACTTTCGAAGTATTTTTGATCTCTTTTGAGTACAGCATTCTTGGCTTTTGCCTGGAATAAGCGTAAATACAGATTGTTATCATACCAGCCCAACGTGCGCAGAGGTATGCCCGTTTCTTATGTTTGAAAATCTGACAGATCGGCTCGAAGCAGTTTTCAAGAAACTCCGCGGCCACGGCGTTCTCACCGAAGAGCACATCGCCGAGGCGATGCGCGAAGTGCGCATGGCCCTGCTCGAAGCCGATGTCAACTACCAGGTTGCCCGTGATTTCGTCGATACGGTCTCCGCCAAGGCCCTCGGCCGGGAAGTCTCCCAGAAACTGTCTCCGGGCCAACAGGTCATCAAGATCGTTCGCGACGAACTGGTCGAATTACTCGGCGGCAGTACCGAGCAGATCAAATTCGACGGCCGGCAACCGGTAACCATCATGATGGCCGGCCTGCAGGGCTCCGGTAAAACTACCACCGCCGGCAAACTCGCCGCCCAGTTCAAGGAAAAGGGGCGAAAGCCCTATCTGGTGCCGGCAGATATCTACCGGCCGGCGGCCATCGAACAATTGCAGATTCTCGGTGATCGTATCGGCGTGCCGGTACACCCGTCGACCGCCGACACCAAACCGGTCGACATCTGTCGCCGGGCCGTCGTCGCCGCCCGCGAGAACAATTACGACACGCTGATCATCGACACCGCCGGCCGGTTACATATCGATGAGCAGCTGATGGGTGAGTTGCAAGAGATCCAGACCGCCGTCGATCTCTCGGAGATCCTCTTCGTCGCCGACGCGATGACCGGCCAGGATGCCGTCACCGTCGCCGATACCTTCAACAAGAACCTGGAGATAACCGGCGTCGTCCTGACCAAAATGGAAGGCGATGCCCGCGGCGGCGCGGCGCTGTCGATCAAGCGGGTCACCGGCAAGCCGATCATGTACGTGGGCACCGGCGAGGGTCTTGATGCGCTGGAGACCTTCCACCCCGATCGGACCGCTTCCCGCATCCTCGGCATGGGCGACGTCCTGACCTTGATCGAGAAAGCGGAAGCCGTCGTCGACAAGCAGGAAGCCGACCGTATCGCCCGCAAGCTGAAGCGCAGCGAGTTCACGCTGGAAGATTTTCTCGACCAGATCCAGCAGATCAAGAAGATGGGCTCGCTCGAGCAGATCATGTCGATGGTTCCGGGTATCAACAAATTGCGCCAGATCAAAGACGCCCCGCAGCCAAACGAGAAGGAACTGGTCAAGACCGAAGCGATCATCCGCTCCATGACCCGCAAGGAACGGACCAATCACCGGATCATCGACGCCAGCCGCCGGCAGCGCATCGCCGCCGGCTCCGGCACCTCGGTAGCCGAGGTCAACCGTGTCTTAAAGAGCTATACGGAAATGCTGAAAATGCTCAAGAAGATGCGCGGTAAACCGGGCGCGATGACCGGCATGAAACGAAGAAAGGTTCCGAAAGGAATGAGACGATAACCGACCACCAACGAATAACCCGCACGTCAGGACGCCCAATGGCGCCTTTTTGCAGAAAAGGAGAACTCACCCATGGCAGTTAGAATTCGCTTAACCAGACTGGGCCGCAAGAAAAAGCCGTTTTATCGCATCGTCGTTGCCGACAGCGAAGCCTCACGAGACGGCAAATTTCTCGACATTCTCGGCACCTACGACCCGCTGCAGGATCCCGCAGGGATCACCATCAACAGCGAGAAATTGCAGGACTGGCTCGGCAAGGGCGCCCTGCCGACCACAACCGTCAAGAGCTTGATCAAAAAGGCCGCTGTCGCTGGTTGAGTAAGGGCATGAAGGATCTGATCGCCCATATTGCCGAATCGCTCGTCGACCACCCCGACCAGGTCGTTGTCAACGAGCAGGAGACCGAGGACGGTCTGACCATCGAACTGACGGTCGCCCGAGCAGACCTCGGCAAGGTGATCGGCAAACAGGGACGGACGGCCCGGGCCATGCGAGCGCTGCTGTCGGCGACCGCGGCGGGTCAGAGCCGGAAGACCAGGCTCGACATCATGGAGTGAGGCGCCCGCCGCCATGCCCATGGAGTATAATTTCCCCACCGAAGCCTTCCGGCTGGTCGGGAAAGTGAACAGGGCGCACGGATTGAAAGGTGAATTGAAAGTCACCCCGCAATCCTGCACCCCCGAGCAATTCAGACAATTCAGCCGCGTCGCCCTCGTAGCGACGGACGGCCGGATGACCGCACTGCTCGATGTCGCCGGTGTGCGCTGCCACCAGCGACTGGTCATCCTGAAACTTGCGACCATTGACAATCGTAACGAAGCCGATCTGACCGCCGGTATGGGCGTTCTGCTGCCCGCCGATCAGATGCCCGACTCCGGCGACCGGCTTGACCCGCATGGCCTGATCGGCCTGAGCGTCCGGCGGGTCGGCGAACCCGAGATCATCGGCACGGTGGTCGACTCATTCGACAACGGCGCCCATCAGGTTCTCGTCATCCACCACGGAAAAAAGGAATTTCTGGTGCCGCTGGTCGACGATATCATCACCGGGATCGAAGCGGATGCTGTCGTCATCGACCCGCCGCCCGGTCTGCTCGATCTGGACACGAACAACAGCCGCGCCAGATGAGGGAAAGAAGATGATCTTTTCGGTATTGACCATCTTTCCCGACCTGTTCGAATCGCCGCTGCGCGACGGTATCGTCGGCAAGGCCATCGGCGAGCGGAAGATCAGCGTCGATCTGGTCAATATCCGGCAGTTTGCCACCGATCGCCACGCGACCACCGACGATCGCCCCTACGGCGGTGGCGAGGGTATGGTGATGAAGCCGGAACCGCTGGCCCGCGCGCTGCAGCAGGTACGTGCCACCGCACGGCCGTCGACGCGGGTGGTCCTGCTCAGTCCGCAGGGACGTTTGTTGCGCCAGGATGTCGCCGAAGAGCTGGTCGACCCGTCGGGTCAGTTGATCCTCATTTGCGGTCGTTACGAGGGAGTGGATGAACGGTTTCGCCGCCACGTCGACGACGAGATATCGATCGGCGATTATGTCCTGACCGGCGGCGAACTGGCCGCTCTGGTCATCATCGATGCGGTCACTCGTTTGATTCCGGGTGTCCTCGGCTGCCGGGCCTCTGCCGAGAACGACAGTTTCTGCGGCAATCTGCTCAAGCACCCGCAGTACACGAGACCGCGGGTCTTTGAAGGACAGAGCGTCCCGGACGTGTTGCTCAGCGGCGATCACCACAAGATCGGCGAGCATCGCTTCCTCGCTGCGGTCCGGCAGACCTTGCAGCGACGGCCGCGGTTACTTGCCGACCGGCAGTTCAGCGCACCGGAAACAGAGCTGCTGAAACGACACGGCCTGTGGCCGGAAATCGAGGCGCTGCTGAATGCCGGGGCCCGTCAATGAACCGGACAACGGATTGCCGGCTGGACATTGCCCTGCTGCATCACCCGGTGATCAACAAGACGGGGGAGACGATCGGTTCGGCGGTCACCAACCTCGACCTGCACGACCTGGCCCGCGCGGCCCGGACCTACGGTGTCGGCCGGTATTACCTGGCGACGCCGTACGAAGACCAGCACGAGTTGGTGTCGCAGATCATCGGCCACTGGCAGGACGGGCACGGGGCGACATACAACCCGGCCCGCAAAGAAGCACTGGCGATCATCCGTCCGGTCTACAGCCTCGACGAGATCGTTGCCGACGTCCAGGCACGGCGCGGCGAAACACCGCTGCTGGTGGCCACCAGCGCCAGGCCATGCACCGGCGCCGTCGGTTTTCGGCAGATGCGTGATCATCTGGAGCACGACCGGCAACCCGTTCTGTTGCTCTTCGGCACCGCCCATGGGCTGGCCCCGGAATGTTTGGCCCGGGCGGACGCCGTGTTAGAGCCGATCCGCGGCAGGTCGTCGTACAATCATCTGTCGGTACGATCGGCGGTGGCGATCGTCCTCGACCGGCTGCTCGGGATGCCCTGAGCCTCCTGAAAAGGTTTGTCGGAAGAGAGCAGCAATCGCACTGCCATTGCAGCGACGAAACACTCGGTTTTGCCTCAATTCGAACGACCGCCCCCCGTCCTTGCGGTGGCGCGGGTGCCGATGCGGGCTTTTATATCAGGTAGTCAAACAACGAGAACAACGAGAAGAGTAAAGCCATGAATCATCCAATCATCGATAAAATCGACCAGGAACAGATGCGCTTCGACCACCCGGCCTTTCGGCCGGGAGACACGGTCAAGGTCCATATCCGCATCATCGAGGGCAACAAGGAGCGTATCCAGATCTTCCAGGGCGTGGTTATCAAGCGCAAACGCGGCGCCATGGACGCATCCTACACGGTCCGCAAAATCTCCCACGGTGTCGGCGTCGAGAAAACATTTGCCCTGCACAATCCGCGAATCGAAAAGGTCGAGCACGTCTCGTCCGGTCGTGTCAGACGCTCGCGGCTCTATTACCTGCGCGAACGTCGTGGTAAGGCAGCCCGTATCCGTGAGCGCGGCATCAACTGATCCCGGCAGCTTCTTTTCCGCCACGAGGCCGGCCCGATGACCACCGGGTCCGGCCCGTGCGGCGTTTTGGTACCAGGGCTATTCGCGCCGCCGGCCAACGACGGCGATACGTTTCAGTTTGAGCGACTGCTGCTCGATCGCGGATTTTGCTGCATCGCCGGCACCGACGAGGCCGGTCGGGGTCCGCTGGCCGGACCGGTGGTCGCCGCCGCGGTAGTCCTGCCGCTCGATGCCGACTACCGCCCTTTCTGCGACTCGAAACAGACGACAGCTCGACAACGGAGCCGCTTGCGCGACCATCTCCGGATAATCGGCGCGGCCATCGGCATCGGCTGCGTCGATGCCGCCACCATCGATCGAATCAATATCCTGCAGGCCTCACTGCGCGCGATGGCCGACAGTATCGCCGCCTTGGCCGAACACGGGACAACTCCCGATTTCATCCTGGTCGACGGCACCTGCCGGGTACCGCTGACCATCCCCCAGCAGCCCATCGTCAAAGGTGATTGCCGCAGCGCCTCGATCGGTGCCGCATCGATCATCGCCAAGATCACCCGCGATGAGATCATGGCCGAACTGCATGAGCGTTACCCGGTCTACGATTTCCTGGCCAACAAGGGCTACCCGACCAGACACCATCGTCAGGCGGTGCAACACCACGGACCGAGTCCGGTACACCGCTTCAGCTTCAAGGGAGTCAGGGAATTTGTCACGACAGCGGAGTGAAACCGGCAAGCAGGGCGAACAGCTGGCCGCCGATTTTCTCGTCGCCACCGGCTATCGGATCGTCGAGCGCAACTACCGGGAAAAATGCGGAGAGATCGATATCATTGCTCGTGACGGCCCCACCTGGGTGTTCATTGAAGTCAAGGCCCGACGAAGTCGCCGCTACGGCGCCCCGGTCGAAGCGGTCACCAGCCACAAGCAGCACCAGATCAGCGCCACTGCGCTGCTCTATTTGAGCCGACACGGTCTGCTTGAAGCACCGGCCCGCTTCGACGTGGTCGGAATCGATCTGGCTGACGGAGGCCGACCGCGGATCGTTCACCTCAAAGACGCCTTTACCACCGGCTAAACATCATGAGCAGACAACCAGCACGCGCCGTCGCACCGGTCGGCATCACGATGGGGTGCCCGGTCGGCATCGGGCCGGAAATTATCATCTCCGCCTGGCAGACCTGCAGTCGTACCCTGGCCACTCCCCCGGTCGTCATCGGCGACCGGGCAGTGCTGGCAGCGACCGCCAGACAGCTCGACCGTCATGTGCCCATCGCCGACTGGCAACCGGGACGCCCGCCCCAACCGGACGTTCTCAACGTACTCACCGCCTCCAGCCTCGATCCGGACACGTTGCGCGCCGGGCAACCCAACCGCGCCACCGGGCTGGCCATGGCCGGCTATATCGATACCGCCATCTCACTGTGTACCGAAGGTCTGCTCGACGCGATCGCCACCGGCCCGATCTCCAAAGCCGCCCTGAACCTGGCCGGTTACCCGTTCCCCGGCCATACCGAGATGCTCGCCGCCCGAACCGGTGCCGAGCGGGTGGCCATGATGTTGACCGGATCGCGCCTGCGGGTCGTGCTGGTCACCATCCACTGTGCCCTGGCCGACGTGGTTCCGTCCCTCACCGGCGCGTCGATCATCGAACTGATTACGCTGACCGACCGTGCCCTGCGCACCGATTTCGGACTCGACAAACCGCGTATCGCGGTTGCCGGACTCAACCCGCACGGCGGCGAAGGCGGCATGTTCGGCCGTGAAGAAATCGACATCATCGCCCCGGCCGTCCGCCACTGCGCCCGGCTCGGCATCACCATCGACGGACCCTTTCCGCCGGACACCGTTTTCCACCAGGCGGCCTCCGGCCGCTTCGACGTTGTAGTCTGCATGTATCACGACCAGGGGCTGATTCCATTCAAACTGCTGCACTTCCACGACGGCGTCAACGTCACGCTCGGTCTGCCGATCATCAGGACCTCGGTCGATCACGGCACCGCCTACGATATCGCCGGCCGCGGTGTTGCCGACTGCCGCAGCCTGGAACATGCGGTGGCGCTGGCCGCCGAGCTGGCCGAAAACCGGCGACGCAGCACCGAGAGAGCATCCGCTACCCCCTCCGACAAGCAGGGGGTAGCATGAAACGGAATAGCGGCCGACTCATCGTCTTCGAAGGCATCGACGGCACCGGCAAAAGCACCCAGCTGCGCCTGCTGCAGAGCTATCTCGAAGAGCGCGGCAACCGTGTCGTCGCCACCCGCGAGCCGACCGACGGTACCTTCGGGCGGAAAATCAGATCACTCTATCACAGCCGCAAAGCCATCTCCCACGAAGAAGAACTGGCCCTGTTCATCGACGATCGCCGCGAGCACGTAACGACGGTACTCGCTCCGGCACTGGCCGCCGGCCGGATCGTACTCTGTGACCGATATTTCCTGTCGACCGCCGCCTACCAGGGCGGTGCCGGGCTCGACCCGGAAATGATCATCGCCCGGAACGATTTTGCTCCGACCCCGGATCTCGCCCTGGTCTTCGAACTCGATCCGCACGAAGCGCTGCGCCGCATCACCGAACACCGCGGAGAGAAACCCAACGATTTCGAGCAACTCGATTACTTGAAAAAAGTCGATACCGTTTTTCGCTCGATGCGATTACCTTATATCAAGCGAATCGACGCGTCACCAACCGCCGAACAGATCCAGCAGCACGTGCGGGACGTGGTCGATGAACTGCTCGATCATCACCAAGCGTAACGGAGCCGCAGTGCAGACGTTTATCAAATTCACTCTCCCGTGCCTCTTGTTGTCACTGTTCATGGCCGCCTGTTCCGGAGCAGGGACCATTGGCGCCGATGCACCGGCCGACGCAGGCCGGGCAGCCGAAAGCGACAATAAAGATCTTTCCTGCGCCTACTTTTACTTCCTCTGGGGGAGCCACGCCGAATTCGACAATCGGCTCGAAGATGCGCTGGAGGCCTACGAAAAGGCGCTCGTCTGCGATCCCTCCGCCGGCTATATCAAGCAGAAACTACCTTTGCTGATGATGAAAATGGGCGACACCGACCAAGCCAAGACCCTGCTCGAAGAGGCCATCCGCCGACAACCTGAAGACACCGCCCGGCGGGCCCTGCTGGCAAGTATCCATATTCAGCAGCAGCAGCACCGCCTCGCCGTCGAGCAATACCGGGCAATCATCGCCTACGACCCGGAAAACGGTCCGATCCTGCTGCGCCTCGGTGCTCTGCTGAGCCAACTCGGCGAATACGAAGAGGCCGGCTCGATCCTGAACCGATTGCTCGAACTTGAGCAGGAACTCTATCTGGCGCGACTCTATCTGGCCCGACTGGCGGTGCGCCAGGACGACCCCGAGACGGCGATCCGCCACTACCAGGCGGCCCTGGAGCTCAACTGGTCGGCTGAACTGGTTTATGAACTGGCCGATATCTATCAAAAAGAGCACCGCTACCAGGACGCCATCGACCTCCTGCGCACGGTTCTGGCCGATAACGAAGCAGACGAACAGGCCCGTCTCGGCATTGTCCAGTCCCTGCTGGCCCAGGAACGGGAAGAGGAAGCGATCGCCGAACTGGGACTGGCCCGCCAATTCAGCTCATCACCCGAGAGGTTATCAGTGGTCATCAGCCGACTCTACCTGCGCATCGACCAGCCCGGCAAAGCCATCGACAACCTCCGCGCCGTGCTTGAGGCGACCGAGAGCAGCGAAGCGAGCTATCTGCTGGCAGTCATCCTCGCCGAGCAGCACCGATTCGACGAGGCCCTGACCCTGATCGACGCCATCGACCGTGAAGACCGGGAGTTCGAGGACGCGATCTTTCTCAAGACCAAGATCCTCCACGATGCCGGGCAGACCACGGAGGCCCTGGAACTCCTGGAGCGTTTCCTGGCAACAGATACCGGCGACAAGCCGATGCTCGTCCTGCTGGCCGCCTCGCTCAATCGAGACCAGGGCAACGACGAGCGCAGCCTGACATTGCTGGCCGAGGCCGCCGAGCGTTTTCCCGACGATGAACAGGTCCTTTTCGCCTACGGCCTGCAACTCGAGCGCAGCGATCGTCTGGACGAGGCAATCGGCGTGATGGAATCGATCATCACCCGCAACCCCGACCATGCCGAAGCCCTCAACTTCGTCGGTTATTGTTGGGCCGACGCAGGTCGCAACCTGGACCAAGCCCTACAGTACATCAACCGTGCCATGGCCCTGAAACCTGGCAACGGCTATATCCGCGACTCGCTCGGCTGGGTCCATTTCCGCCTCGGCAACCTCGAGCGGGCCGAACGTGAAATGCTCGGAGCCCTCGAACAGCTGCCCGACGACCCACATATCAACGAGCATCTCGGCGATCTTTACCGGGCCCTCGACCGGCCCGACACGGCCCGCACCTTCTACAACGCCGCCTACGAGAACTTTGACGATGAAGCAAAAAAACAGGCAGTTCGGCAGAAAATCGATGACCTTGTCAATCCGTGACCGAAGACGGCCAGGGCGGCCGCTCGCTCTCCTGCTGCCGCTGCTGCTCCTCGTGCTCGCCGGCGGCTGCGCGCGATCCCCGTGGACCGAGCCGGTGGACGATGAGCGCCAGCGGCAGCTGCTTGCCGCCTACGACGATCATCGCCGCCAGGCCGGCCAATGCGGCGACGCCTTCGACGGAGACCTGAACCTCTCCTGGAGAACCAGTGTCGATTCCGTTGCCCTGGCCGGCTATTACCAAATCCAGCACCCGGCCTCGGTGCGTTTCAATGTCACCAATCCTCTTGGTCAGCCGCTGGTTGCCGTGGCCGTCGCCACCGGCGGTTTTCAGGTGCTGCATGTCCCCCGCCAGACCTTTTATGCGGGCAGCATCCGCTCCTACGCGCTGCGTCACGACGTGCCGCCGGCCCTGCTCAGCGGTCCGTTGTTCGACTGGCTGACCGGCCGGCCGATCGCAGGCGGGGTCCGGGTGGCCGGCATCAGAGAAGACAAGCAGGAGCGGGGCGTCTGGTACTCGCTGGTGCGGGACGGAAAGAACAGGACGGTGCCGATCGAACACCTGCTGCTCGACCCGGCCACAGGTCTGGTCGTGGAACGGATCGTGGTCGACGATCAGGATGAACAGCACGCCCGAATCAGCTACGACGACTGGCAACAGGCGGGCACCTGCCGGCTGCCGCTGGCCGTAACGATCACCGGTATCTCGTTTTGGGCGGAAGCCGAACTGCGCTTCTCCGAAGTCCTGCCGGCCCGGCTGTCACCGGCAGACTTCAAGCTGCCGGTGCCGTCGGGTTATCTGAGGCAGTTCATGCCGTAGACATCAGCGCACCGCCTGCACATCGACCGGCGGTGGGGTCGCCGCCGGTTCGTCCTCGAACTCGTCGATGACGATAACGAACAGGTTTTCCTCTTTGAAAAATACCTGCTGCAGATCGTAGTTGCGGTTAGGCACCAGGTCGAGAACAACGCGCACCTTGTCAGGATCGTTGTGCCGCGCCACTCTGATGCGGGCAACGTACTCGCCGTTGGTCTCGATCACGGAACGCACGTCGCGGCTCAGTTCTGTATCGAGGAAATCGCAGACCACCCGCGGGTTGCCCTTCTCTATACCGAAGACGATCGGCGGATAAAAATCGTTGAGTTTGAACAGGACCATCTCACTGTCACTGCTGGTATTGTCGAAGGAGACATCGCGCAGAATCGGATCGACGCTTATCTCCGGTTGCCGCTCCACGCCGGGTAGCAAAGCGGCAAGGTCGCCCACGGGGGCCGCCGGCGTTTCAGCCGGTG
>NPIE01005803.1_pt1 | contig 21995 bp, 18 predicted proteins | sample 8637661 | NCBI WGS metagenome assembly NPIE01 (sample SAMN07420842, study PRJNA396082) | bioreactor metagenome | isolation source: sample BA12 brine-fed electro-methanogenic bioreactor BA | place: Japan: Kochi | collected 2016-12-09
GCACTATCCCAGGGGGATGGGACCACGGGAGTTCTCAGTTCACAGTTTTCGGTTCTCAGTTGTCGGTTGGCGGTTGGGGGGGGGGCGGTAAGGGCGAAGCGGGAAGCGGGGAGGGGGTGAGGGGGTGAGGGGGTGAGGGGGGGTATGCCCTTACGGGGACACTACGAACTACGAACGGGGGGCGGGGGGTGTTGCGGGATTGGGCGTGAAATTTGGATTTTTTTTATTGCTTGTGGGGGCGGGGGTTACGACGTTTGGGGGGTGGAATTCGGGGGGAAAAGTTGGTCAGAACGTGCAACATCGTCCCTTTATAGAGGCGGATGTTTTTTTCCGCCCGTTCCGGTTTTGGGCCGGGATGCTTTGAAAAGGGAATAGGGGTCAGTTTTCAGTTTTCAGTTCTCAGTTTTCAGTTCTCAGTTTTCAGTTTTCAGTTTTCAGATCGCAGTTTTCAGATCGCAGTTTTCAGTTGGCGGTTGGCAGTTTGCAGGTTTCGGTTGGCGGCTGGGGGGATGGTGTGCGGTGCATGTCCTACGGCTTCGATAAGTGACAAGTGATAGGTGAGAAGGGAGAAGCGATAAGTGACAAGGGAGAAGCGATAAGTGAGACGTGATGAGTGGAGAAGGAGGCGCGGTATGTGTGAGCGGACGTGTGCGGAGTGTATGTTTTCGGTTCGGGCGGTGGGGCGTTGGCATCGGGTGATGCAGTCTCGGTGGCCTGGGCTGTTGATGTGTATGAACCATCCGGAGGGTCAGGGGCAGTTGCGGGAGGTGGTGGCGACGGGGACGTGTCGGAACTTTCGGGCGGCGCCGGCGCCGGTGGTTCGGCTGGAGCCTCCTGAATCGGACGATCCGTCGATCCGGTATATTCCGCTGACGCGGGGGAAGTTCGCGATCGTGGATGCGGCGGATTATCCGTGGTTGAGCCAGTACAAGTGGCTGGCGACGGGGAACGAGAAGCGCGGGTTCTATGCGGGGCGGCGCGTGGGGAGCCAGCTCCTGCTGATGCATCGGGTGATCATGCAGCCTCCGGCGGGGATGGTGGTCGATCATATCGACGGCAATGGGCTGGACGAGCGGCGGGTGAACCTTCGGGTGTGCAGCCAGCGGCAGAATTCGCACAACTCGGGGCCAACGCGGTGGACGAGCTCGCGGTTCAAGGGGGTGTACTTCTGCAAGGCGACGGGCAAATGGGTGGCGACGATCGGGTTCGAGGGGCGGTCGATCCACCTGGGGTCGTTCGACGATGAGATCGCGGCGGCGCGGGCGTACGATCGGAAGGCGGCGGAGCTGTTCGGGGAGTTTGCGTATCTGAATTTTCCGGAAGAGTGCGGAACAAGCACGCCATCGGCAAGCCTGCGCTTCGCTCCGGCTTGAGGCTGCCACCGAGGCGGTTGAAGAGGGCGGGGTGTGCGGTGCATGCCGGGCGGGGACACGAATGCGTGACGACGCGGGCGGGAATGTGCGCGGAGACGATGTGAGAAGTTGGGCAGTTTTGACTTGACAAACGGCGGAAGGGGTGTAGTATATTCGGGTCAGCGGGGATAGTATCGGTGAGCCAGAGGTGTTCGCGACAGCGGCAGGGCTTGCCTGCATGTGCGGCGTGTGCCTCGGAGGAGGCTGTCATTGGCTCGACCTTGTTCGGGACGGGCTTCGCTCACCATCCAATTCAGATGCCAACGCGGGGTGCGCGCGGAGTTTGCGCGCCGGTCGCGGTGAGCGACGGAGGATTCAGCAGGGTGCATGGAATTTTTCAGACAAGGAGGTTGGGACGATGAAAAGATGGTGGTTGGTATCGGCAGCGGCAGCGGTGGTTTGTGTTCCGGCGCATGGGGTCGGCGGGGCAGGTGCGGCGCCGGGGCTGGGACTGGGGGAGCTGGCGACGGCGCTGGGTCTGGAGGCGCCGGCGGCGGTGCAGCAGGGGACGGTGGGTCAGGCGGAGGGGGGAGGTGTCGGGCTGCTGGAGCAGGTTCGCACGTCACTGGGCGAGCAGCAGATCCCGGGGACGGGGGTAGGGATGCCGGCGCGTCTGGGGGTGTGGATGGCGGCGAAGCATGCGGAGGAGACGGCGGGGGCGGCGACGCACGCGCAGCTTCAGCAGTTTCTGAGCGGGGGGGGTGAGGCGGAGACGGCGGAGGCGGGGACGAACGAGGCGGCGCCCGACACGGAGACGGGCGAGCCTTCAGAGCTCTCGGAGCCAACGCCGCCGTCACCGCCGGCGCCGGGCGGGATGGCGTACGCGCTGGCGGAGCGGATGGCGGTGCAGAAGGCGACGCAGGCGGCGGGAGCGGGAGCGCACGCGCAGCTCCAGGAGGGGCTGGCGGAACAGGTGGGTCTCGGTCCAGCGGCGGGGGTGCAGGAGCAGTTTCGTCACCATCTCATGAGGCGGGCGGGAGTCCAGTAGGTTCATCTTTGGCGGTCCGGCCACTTCACTGCGGTGGGAGCCAGTGGTCGGGCGGCACTAGCGGCATCGTCCGCGCAGGATGGAATCCGGCGGCCCACGCTCGGAGGGGAGAGTGGGCCGCCGGAGAGGGAAGGCGTTGCGCGTCGCGCGACGCCTGTCCCGTATCTGGTATCTCGTATCTCAGGGCACGCGAGGGCGTCGATGCGTGGATATGTGAATGCGTGCGATCGGGTGGCGGGCCATTGGGGCAGGTGGTGATCGAGGGGGAGGGCGACGCATGCGTTGCCCCTACGTTCGGGCGCGGGGGCGAATGATTATTCGCCGCTACGAGGTGGACGGGGGTTATTTTTTGTAGGTGGCGGTGGGGTCGTAGGTTTTTTTTGCGATGAGTTGGAGGTCGGTGTCGGATCCGGGTTTGAGGGCTCGGTAGAAGCAGGAGTTGTATCCGACGTGGCACTGTCCGGCGTCGACGGTGACTTTGAGGATGAGGCAGTCCTGGTCGCAGTCGACGAGGATCTGGCGGACGAGCTGGACGTGGCCGGACTCTTCGCCTTTCTTCCAGAGCTTCTTACGGCTGCGGCTGTAGTAGGTGCCTCGACCGGTGGCGATGGTGTGGTCGAGGGCCTCGCGGTTCATCCAGGCGACCATGAGGACCTCGCCCGTCTCGGCGTCCTGGGCGATGGCGGGGATCAGGCCGTCGGCGTTGAACTTCGGTGTGAACTGCAATCCTTCTTCAATCTGCTTCGATTCCAAGCGATGACCCCTTCTGCGATTTTGCTCTTGATTCACTCGAACCGGCGGAACAACGGAATCATGGAAGAATGGAATACTGGAAAGGGGGTATGCATACCATATCGGGTGGGGGTTGGCAAGGGCATTTCGGATCTCGTATGTGGTATCTCGTATCTCGCGAGGCGAAGCAGACTGTCGGGGGGCAATGATAATTGATGATTGAATATTGGATATTGGTGGTCAGTCGTCCTTGTATTTTTGCATCCAGGGGGGCCAGTCGTCGGGTCGGACGCGGCCGGCTTTGGTCCAGGGGCCCTGGGTGTCGAAGGTGCGACTCCATTTGAGGGTCCAGAGTTGTTTGAGGGCGACCTTGCGGAGCGACCAGTCCAGGAATGCGGCATTGATGCCGCCCTGGTGGCGGTCGATGCAGACTGTTGACATCTGCTCAGCGGCGATGTGGCCTTCGTACGCTGGCGGCTCGTCGTAGTCGTACGGATGGATGACTTCCCACGTGCAGTCGAGGATGACGGGTATATTCCATCCTCCTCTGATGTCTTGCGTGCCCCAGGACGGGGCTTTCGCAGAGACGGGTGGCCCTTTGGACGATGGGATGCTGGCGGTCCAAGCGTTCAGGCCGTAGCTGCGGTAGTGAAGGAGGGACTCGGGCCAGGTGTATCCGACATCGTGATCTCCGATGCTGACCTCGGCGGGATAGGCTGCGAACGGGCCACCCCACGGGACCTGCTCGCCAGCCACAGGGCGGATGGCCGAGGGGCACAACGCCAATTTCGGGTCCTTGTCGAAAGGGGGCTTTGATGAGATTTCGGTGGGATCAACGGCGAAACCATAGTAGTGGGGGAGTATTCCGTTATTGGCCTGGGCGTAGGCGGCCATGATTGCACCGGCTTCGCGGAGTTTTGCCTGGCAGACGACGGCGTTGGCGCGCTTGCGGACGCCCTGGAGGGCGGGGAAGAGGAGGGCCAGGAGGAGGGCGAGGACGGAGATGACGACGAGGAGTTCCATGAGGGTGAAGGCGGGGGGATTGATTATGGATGATTGATTATTGATGATTGGGGGGCGGGGAGACGGGGGATCGGGTGTCCCGAGTCGTTTCATCTGGCATCTTCCGCTGTTCGTCGCCATGCCACGTCTCCCGCTGGGGGTATTCTATCAGGAAAGTCCGGCGAGAGGGTCCTGCGTGACAGAAATTCTTGCGATGAATTCGCGAAGAGCGTCAAAAAGTGCGGGGCCGAGGTCGGCCTGTGTAGTGATGAACTGTTCACGAGAGAGGCCGGGAGGGGACAAAATGGGGGCGACGGTGGCCAATTGGCGGGGTGGAGCGGGTTGTCAGGGTGGGGTTTAGTCGGTATGATTTGGGTGAATTGTCGCTTTTTGGAGGTATACATTGCCAGAGGCACAGGACGCCAAGAAGGCCGGGCGCTTATCACTGGTGGTTCGGATCGTGGTGGCTGCGGCGGCCATCGCCTGGGTCTTCCACGGCCAGGATTGGGCGAAACTGCGGGAGGTTTTCCAACGTCTGAGCGCCGGGGCGTTTCTCGTGGCCCTGGGGGGCTATGTTATCGGACAGGTCGTGGTGGCGTTCCGGTGGTGGCTGCTGCTGCGAGCGCAGTCGATCCCGATCTCGTTGCACGCGGCGGTCCGGCTGTACTTCGTGGGGTTGTTTTACAATAACGTGATGCCCAGCTCGGTGGGGGGGGATCTGCTGAAGGCGTATTACGTGACGAAACACACGGATCGGCGTCTGGAGGGGGTTTTGAGCGTATTCGTGGATCGTCTGGTGGGTCTGGCGGGTATGGTAGTGATGGCGTTGGCGGCGTACGTGCTGTTTCTGCGGGGTCAGGTGCTCGGGACGGGGGCCGAGGAGGCTCAGGAGGAGGCACGGCAGGGGATCGGGGGCTACCGGACGGCGGTGTTGTGGGGCCTGGCGGTGGCAGCGGCGATTGTTGCGGCTCTGGTGGTGCATCCACGGAGCCGGCATCGGCTGCGGCTGATGGCCAGGGGGGTGCGGATTCGGGCAGCGGGGCTGCTGGGGCGGGTGCACACGGCGATGGTGGTGTATCTCTCGAAGCCTGGAACCATGCTGGCGGCGCTGGGGCTGACGCTGCTGGGGCAGAGTATCGTGGTGGCGGGGTTCTGGTTGCTGGGGCGGGATCTGGGTATCGAGGCGGGGGCTAAGTACTATTACGTAATTTTCCCGATCACGTGGGTGATCGGGGCGATACCGATCAGTATTGCGGGGCTGGGGGTTCTGGAGGCGGGAATTGTGACATTATTCACGTCTCTGACGGGTGCGTCGGGGGAGAGCGCCCTGGCGCTGGCGTTCTGTCAGCGTTTCGTGTGGGTGCTGGCGTCGCTTCCGGGGGGGCTGGTGCATCTGGTGGGAGGTCATCTGCCGGCGGAGTTTTTAGTTGACGGGGAAAATGGCGCAAATTAAGCTATGGTCGTTGGATAGATGCGGTTATCCGTTGGCCGGACGTCCGGGACGGGACCTTCTTCGGCGGCGGCGAAGGGCTGTTGCGCGGAATGGGCATAACGAAACGATTCAAGAGTTACTTCCTCCGCGGGTTGGCCGTGCTGCTGCCGACGCTGCTGACGATCTGGATCCTGGTATGGGGTTACAAGGTCATCCGGGACAACGTCAGCGTGTACATCAACCGCGGTCTGGTGTGGTTGATCCTTCGATTTCAGGGCGAAAGCGGCCTGACGCAAGAGGATCTGACGCGGATCTTCGTGGAAGGGATGGCCGGATCGGCGGTGGGGTTTATCCTTGCCCTGCTGGTGGTTTTCGTGGTGGGGGCGCTGCTGGCGAGCGTGGTGGGTCGGGCGTTATGGCGTCTGGTCGAGGCGTTCATCATGAGCACGCCGGTGTTGCGGCGCGTGTATCCGTACGTCAAGCAGGTGACCGATTTTGTCTTGACGCAGGAAGAGAAGCAGAAGATGTTCTCGCGGGTCGTGGCGGTGGAGTACCCTCGCAAGGGCATCTGGTCGATCGGCTTCGTGACGGGTTCGGGGCTGACGAAGATCACGCAGAGCGTGCAGAAGGAGTTTTTGACGGTTCTGGTGCCGAATTCACCGACGCCGGTGACGGGATATGTGATTGTGGTTCCGAAGGAACAGACGATCGCGCTGGACATGACGATCGAGGAAGCGTTTCGCTTCGCGGTCAGCGCCGGGGTGATCGCTCCGGATCGTCAGGCGGCGGCGGCGCTTCCTCGGGCGTACACGGAGCGGCCGGCGGAACGATAAGATGGGGATGACTATTGATTAAGGAGAAACGCATTGGTTTTCAAAATCACGGGCAAGCATGTGACGATCACGGACGCGATGAAGGCGTACGCGGAGGAGAAGACGAGCCGTTTGCCGCGGTTTTACAACACGGTCAACCAGGTGGAAGTGATCGTTGACGGGGATGAGACGGCGGGGAAATTGAGCGTGGAGATTATCGCCCGGGGGGAGCACAGCAACGTTTTCGTCGCGCGCGAATCGGCGGAGGATGCGTACAAGTGCATCGATGGCGCGGTACACAAACTGGAGGAGCAACTGCGTCGGAAAAAGACGAAAGAGCGGAACAACAAGCATAGCGGAGGTGGGTTCGAAGCGGCGTAGCCGACCGGCCCGATACTTCCTGTCGGCCTCAGAGAGATGACGGCGACACACTAGGACTGGACGCAAAGAATGAAGTTTGAAGATTTTGTATGTTTCAAGGCCACGATCCCGTCGTTGACGTTTACGGATCGCAACGGGGTGATCGGGGAGTTGGTATCGGCGCTGGTGGATGCGGGCGCGCTGCCGGCGGAGTCGGCGGCGGAGGTCACGAAGGCGGTGATCAAGCGGGAGAACGAGGCGAGCACGGGGATGGGCAAGGGCGTGGCGGTCCCGCACGTGAAGCACTCGTCCGTGCAGGACGTGGTGGCGGTGGTGGGTCAGACGGAGACGGGGATCGATTTCTCGGCGTTGGACGAGCAACCGGTGTACACGGTGATCCTTCTGATCAGCCCGGTGGACAACGCGGACCGTCACCTTCAGGCGATGGAGAACATCTTCCGCCACCTGCAGAAGGAGAAGTTTCGGAAGTTTCTGCGGCAGAGCCGGACGCCGGAGGCGTTCGAGGACCTGCTGCGTGAGGCCGACGAAAACCCATCGTGGTAGTCCGCAGGGCCGACGGGGCGAACACGAGGAGGACCGCTATGTGGGCAGGAGAAGGAACGTTGGACAATCCGGTGTCTCAGATCACTGTGCAGATCAAGAGCCCAAACGGTCTTCACATGCGTCCGGCCATGCAGTTCGTGGACCTGGCGAATCAGTACGAGTGCGACATCACGATCGGCAGCGGGAAGAATCAGGGGGACGCGAAGAGCATCATGCACGTGATCGGGCTGGCGGCCGGGCCGGGAACGAAATTAGAGATCAAGGCGCAAGGACTCGGTGCGGAGGAGGCGGTGGAGGCCTTGCGTGCTTTCATCGAATGTGAGCGCTTCGATGAGGGCCCGTCCGGGGGCGCGTCGTAGTGGCGTCTCCGCAGACTGTCGTATGGAGATCAAGAAAGGAATTGCTGTTTCGCCGGGCGTATCGATCGGGAAGTGCCTGATCATCGATTCGGAAGACTACCGGATTCCCCGGCGGCTGGTGGAACCATCGCAACGGATGGTGGAGATCCAGCGCGCTCGGAACGCGTTTGCGGACGCGATTACGGAACTGAGCGGCCTGGAGCAGGCGCAGGAGCAGGTGGGGGGCGGGCGGATCAAGGATATCTTCGCGGTTCACCTTCGTCTGTTGCGGGATCGGAGTCTGCGTCGTCAGGTGACGGACCTGATCCACGGCGAATCGGTGACGGCGGAGTACGCGGTCGCCTCGGTGCTGCGGGAGTTCGCGTCGCGTTTTTCGGAGGCGAAGGACACCTACATCAGCGAGCGGGCGGCGGACATTTACGACATCGAGCGTCGTCTGCTGCGTCATCTGCTGGGCGACAAGCGGGAGGACCTGGGCCGGCTGCGGGAAGAGGTGATCGTGGTGGCGCGGGAACTGAGTCCGACGCAGACGGCGGGGTTCAACAAGGCATTCGTGAAGGGCATTGCGTCGGATGCGGGCGGACGGACGAGTCATGCGGCGATTGTGGCGCGGTCGCTGGGGATTCCGGCGGTGGTGGCGCTGGAGGACCTGACGGAGATCGTTCGGGGCGGGGACTCGGTGGTGATCGACGGGAACCGGGGTCTGGTGATCGTGAACCCGGACGAGGACACGATCTCGCAGTACGAGACGTATTCGGCGGATTTCGTGGCGTTGGAGCACAAGCTGGACACGCTGCGGGAGAAGCCGGCGGAGACGCGGGACGGGGCGCGGATCACGCTGCTGGGGAACATCGAGTTTCCGGACGAGGCGGAGATCGTGTTGGAGAAAGGCGGGGAGGGGATCGGGTTGTACCGGACGGAGTTTCTGTACTTGAGCCGTCCGACGGAGCCGTCGGAGGAGGAGCACTACCGGGCGTACGCGCAGACGGTTCAGATCTGTCGGGATCGGCCTCTGGTGATTCGGACGGTGGACCTCGGGGCGGACAAGCACACGCAGAGCAAGCGGTTTGCGCCGGAGCCGAACCCGTTTCTGGGGCTTCGTTCGATCCGGTTCTGCCTTCAGAATCTGGCGATGTTCAAGACGCAGCTTCGGGCGATCCTGCGCGCGTCGGTGCTGGGTCAGGTGAAGATCATGTTCCCGCTGATCACGAACATCCAGGAGCTGATGCAGGCGAAGATGATCCTGCACGACGTGATGGAAGACCTGGACGAGGAAGGGATCGCGTACCAGCGGGAGATCGAGGTGGGGATCATGGTGGAGACCCCGTCGGCGGCGTTGACGGCGTCGACGCTGGCGCGGGACTCGGATTTTTTCAGCATCGGGACGAACGATCTGACGCAGTACACGCTGGCGGTGGACCGGGGCAACGAGCTGGTTTCGACGCTGTATTCTCCGGCGGACCCGGCGGTGCTTCGTCTGGTTCGGACGGTGATCCAGGACGCGTACAAGGCGCAGATCGCCCTGTCGGTGTGCGGGGAGATGGCGTCGGAGCCGGAGTACGTGATGATCCTGCTGGGTCTGGGGGTGCGGACGTTGTCTCTGTCGGCGCCGCTGATCCCGGAGATCAAGCAGATCATCCGTTCGGTGACGCTGGAGGACTGCAACGTCCTGACGCGGAAGGTTCTGGGGATGAACTCGGAGCGGCAGATCTCGAACTACCTGCGGAACGCGGCGCGGAAGATTCTGCCGGAGGCGTTCTAGCGTGGCGATCCCGGCGCGCCGGGACGGAGGCGCAAGGCACGAAACGACATCGATTCGGGAAGAGATGGGCATAGCGGCGACACAGCAGAACTCAGAGGGTCGTGCGGAGGGCTCGCGGGGCGGTCCGGCGACCGACGCGACGGCGACGGTGCGGTTCGGGATCGGGGGCCTGCTGCGGTTCTTGTCGCACGCGGAAACGATGCGTCTGTTCGAGCGGGCGTGCGTGCGTGCCGGGGTGCCGGTGAAGTACTCCCAGGGCTTCAATCCGCATCCGAAGCTGTCTCTGCCGCTGCCGCGACCGGTGGGGGTGGCGTCGGACGACGAGCTGCTGGTGCTGCGGCTGTTCGCAGCGGAGGGGATTCCGGTGGAAGACGGCGCGGACGGGGCGCGTGCGGCGTGGCAGGCGTGGACGAAGGCGGCGCTGCGCGAGGCGTTGCCGGAGGGGGTGGTGGTGCATTCGGTGGCGACGATGAAGTCGAGCGCGTCGTTTCATCCGAAGTCGGCGCGGTACGTTTTCGACCTGGGCGGTGCGGACCGTCGGGCAGACGTGGCGGGGCTGAATGAACGAATCAACGAACTGCTGTCCCGCGAGCGCGTGGTGGTCGAGCGGACGGCTCGGGGGGCAGGGATCAGGGGTCGGGGGTCAGGGGCCAGGGGTCCCGGCGCGCCGGGACTGACCCCGGAGCGGTCCCGGCGCGCCGGGGCTGGCGTGGACATCCGGCCTTTTTTGAAATCCATCGAGTGGGATGGGACCCGGGCGACCGTCGATTGCGCGATCAGCAACGCGGGGAGCGTGCGGGTGGACGAACTGATGGACCTGCTGGGACTGGGACCGGAGGATCTGGCGGGACCGGTGCGACGCAGGGAGGTTACCTGGACCATCACATGACTTTCGAATCCCGACCTGTCGGGAATTGCGATATGAGACAATGACGAGGATGTAGAGAATGTCACGAGAAATGCTAATCAACGTCGCCGAGCGCGAGGAGTGCCGAGTGGCTGTGGTGGAAAACGGTTCGCTCGAAGAGCTCTACGTGGAACGCGCCAGCGTGGGCGCCCACGTCGGCAACATTTACAAGGGGCGCGTCGTCAACATCGAATCGGGGATTCAGGCGGCCTTCATCGACATCGGGATCGATCGGAACGGGTTTCTGCACATTTCCGACGTGCATCCCCGGTATTTTCCGAAGGCGAAGAGCAACGTGCTGGAGAGCATCGGACGGCGGCAGGCGCTGAAGGACCGTCCTCCGATGCAGAACTGTCTGCGGCGGGGCCAGGAGATCGTGGTGCAGGTGACGAAGGAAGGGCTCAAGACGAAGGGCCCGACGCTGAGCACGTATCTGGCGATGCCGGGCAAGCACCTGGTGATGATGCCATGGATGAAGGGGTACGGGATCTCGCACAAGATCGAGGATGAGGACGAGCGGAAGCGTCTGGCGGAGGTGTTCGACGAGAGCGGTCCTCCCAAGGGGACGGGTTTCATCATCCGCACGGCGGGGCAGGGGGCGTCGAAGCGGGACATCCAGAACGATCTGCGGTATCTCAAGCGGCTCTGGCGTGCGGTGCTGAACCGGATCGACAGCGAGAAGGCGCCGGGGGACATCTACCAGGAGTCGGACCTGGTGATCCGTGCGTTGCGGGACGTGTTCAACAGCAAGGTGAGCAAGATCATCTGCGACTCGGACGGCACGGTTCGCAAGATCAAGGACTTCCTGTCGATCGCGATGCCTCGTCTGAAGCCCAAGCTGGTGCACTACGACGGGAAGATTCCGCTGTTCCACAAGTACCAGATCGAGGGGGAGATCGCGAAGGTGCAGTCTCGTTCGGTGGATCTGAAGTGCGGGGGCTCGATCGTGATCGAGCAGACCGAGGCGCTGGTTTCGATTGACGTCAACAGCGGGCGTCATCGCAAGCAGGAGGGGGCGGAACAGACGGCGTTCGAGAGCAACATGGAAGCGGCGGTGGAGATCGCGCGGCAGTTGCGGCTGCGCGACTTGGGCGGGCTGATCGTGTGCGACTTCATCGACATGCGGAACCAGAAGCACCGCAAGGAGGTGGAGCGGGCGTTTCGGGAGGCGGTGCGGACGGATCGGGCGCGGGCGAAGATCCTGCGGATCAGCCGGTTCGGGGTGATCGAGATGACGCGGCAGCGGATGCGTCCATCGCTGCACCTGAGCACGTATCTGGCGTGCCCGCACTGCGCGGGGACGGGCTTCGTGAAGAGTCACGAGTCGCTGGCGCTGGAGATCATCCGCCTGCTGAACCTGGCGGTGTCCGAGGAGCACATCAAGAAGATCGACCTGTCGGTCTCGCCCGAGGTGGCGGACTACCTGCAAAACGAAAAGCGGGCGGCGATCGCCCAGATCGAGCAGCTTGCGGAGAAGCGGATCATCATCCATTCCTCGCCCGATTGCGTGGGGGAAGAACGCCAACTGGCCTACTTCAACGAGCGCGGCAGCGAGGTCAAGCTGTAAGGGCAGGGAAGGGCGGCTGAGGTACCCAGGGCTGCGAGGGTGGGTGGCGTGGGGCGTGCTGGAAGCCATCGGCAAGCTGGTCCCGGCGCGCCGGGACTGCCACCCGGCTGGCGCTTGCCGCTGGCACCCGTCGCCAGCGCCGCACCCCACCATTCCCGTACTCCATCATTCCTGCGAAGAACGGGCGGCGTTTGCAGCGTGTGAGAGCCGTCCGTGCGGTTGGGGGCGGCAAGACAGGGATTTCTCGGGAGTTTCTCGTGCCGGTCGACCCGTCCGCGCGGTCGGGGGGAAGGGGCTTGACCGGGGGAGGCGGATGGCGTATAAGGGGCGCCTTGGGGGATGCGGTAGGCAGACCGATGGACTCCTGCGATATGGCGAACGATGAAGACAGACGCAGTTTCGAATAAGGTGGAATTCGACCTGGACTACGCTCGGACGGTGATTCGGGCGGAGGCGGAGGCGATTGCGGCGATGACGCCGATCGTGGACGAGACGTTCGCGCGGGCGGTGGAGATGGTCTACCATTGCGGCGGGTCGTGCATCGTCAGCGGGATCGGCAAGGCGGGGATCATCGGGCGCAAGATCAGCGCCACCCTGGCCTCGACGGGGACGCCGAGCCACTTTCTGCATCCCGCGGAGGCGGTCCACGGGGACCTGGGGCGGCTGCGGCCCGACGACATCGTGATCGTGCTCAGCTACGGCGGGGAAACCGACGAGATCATCCGCCTGATCAACCTGGTCAAGCAGCTTCAGATCCGCCTGATCGCCATCACCAGCGACTGGGATTCCACGCTGGGACGGTACAGCGACGTGGTGCTGTGTCTGGGCAAGCTGAATGAGGCGTGCCCGCTGGGGGTGGCGCCGAGCGTCTCGACGACGTGCATGCTGACGATCGGCGATGCGTTGGCGTTTACCGTGATGAAGGCGCGGAACTTCCGCGTGGAAGACTACGTGCGGTTCCATCCGGGCGGCTCACTGGGTCGGCAGTTGATGACGGTGGAGCAATCGATGATGTTCCAGCCGGGGGAGAAGCTGCCGATCGTGGAGATCGACGACACCGTCGAGGCGATGCTGGGCAAGACGCGGGACGTGAAGCGGCACGGAGCGGTGATGGTGGTCGATGGCGACGGTCGCCTGGCGGGGATCGTCACCGACGGGGACCTGCGTCGTCTGCTGACCCGGGACGGGACCGACATGCTGGCCAATCGCGTCGGCGAGGTGATGACGACCCCCTGCAAGCGGATTCGGGCAGACGCGCTGGCGTCGGAAGCCACCGCGATTTTCCACAAGTATCGTATCGACGAACTGCCGGTGGTGGACGCAGAGGATCGGCCTCTCGGTCTGATCGACGTGCAGGATATCGTGACGATCAAGGTCGTCGGATAGAAGGCTGGCGCGGATCCCGGCACGCCGGGACGCATAAGGGATGATGCGACACGAAGATGACCCAGAAACGCAAACCAAACCTGGACGCGATCGAGCTGCTGGTGCTGGACGTCGACGGCGTCTTGACCGACGGGCAGTTGGTCGTGCACGCCGACGGCAGCGAGAGCAAGTGCTTCCATACGCTCGACGGACACGGGATCACGCTGTGGCAGCGGGCGGGCGGCAGGACGGCGCTGCTGAGCGGGCGGTATTCGGAACCGACGCAGCGTCGGGCGGATCAGTTGAAGATTCCTCACGTGCTTCAGGACTGTCACTTCAAACTTCCGGCGTTGCAGACGCTGCTGGAGGAGCTGCAACTGCGGCCCCAGAGTGTGGCGTATATGGGCGACGATCTGCCCGATCTGCCACCGTTGCGGTTTGCGGGGCTGGGGCTGGCTCCCGCCAATGCGGTCGAGGACGTGAAGCGCGAGGCCGATTACGTGACCACCTGCCGGGCCGGCCAGGGGGCGGTGCGCGAAGCCATCGAATACATCCTGCGGAATTCGGGGCGGTGGGAGGCCCTGATGGAACGGTACCTGGTGTAGCGCGAGTGGATTGGGATCGATCGTGAATCTACGGAAAATCGCCATCGGATGCGTCGTGCTGGGAGCCATGGTCCTGGCGTACCTGGGCTACCTGCAAATGGGCGGCGCTCCGGTGATGGACATGGAGGTGCACGATACCCTGGTGGATTCGGCGCCGGAGGGCGAGTCGCCCGGCGGGCGAGGCAGCCTCGGGCGGGTCGGCCAGGTCGGCATCGGAAGCATCCGGCAGACGCGCCTGTTCCACACGGACGAGACGGGACGCAAGGACCGGGAGATCGGCTTCGATGAGCTGCTGTACACGGAAGGCGAGCAGTGGGTGATCACGCATCCGTGGATGGACCTGTTCCTGAGCGGGATGAACTGCCGGGTGACCGCGGATCGAGGCGAGACGGTGGTAGACAGTGCGTTCGGGCAGTTCTCCCCGGGCGATGCGCGGTTTTCCGGGAACGTGGTCATTCACCTTTCTCCGACGGACGCGAACGATCCGTTCGAGCTGTATGTGTACCTGGACGACCTGTCGTTCATTGCGGACAATTCGATGTTCACGACGGCCGGGTCGGTCCGCTTCGTCTCGCGAAGCGCCCAACTGACCGGGCAGGGGATGGACCTCCTGTATGACGGGGCACGGAGCCGGCTGGAACTGTTTCGCATCAAGGACCTGGAGAGCCTGCGGCTGCGAAGCGACCAGTTCACCTCGCTGGCGGAGGCGCGAGAGGGCGGGGGCGGAACGGCGGGGGCGGATGCCACCGCGCCGGAAGCGTCGGTGGCGCGCGTCGAGGCGACCGCGAGTGCCGATGCCAACGATGCTGCTCGGGACCACTACGAATGCGTCTTCCATCGCAACGTAGTAATTACGACGCCCGAGCAGCGGGTGACCGCGAAGGACCGCCTGACGATCGGCAATATTTTCCTGTCGGACTCGGAGTCGGAGGAGACGGCAGAGACGCCCACTTCGGAGACGGTGGCGGCTACGGCGGGCGAGGGCGCGATCGGCGAGCCCAATACAGTGCCCTATCCGTCGCCTGCGGCGCTGGACACGAGCCCGTCGCCCTCGGTGGCGCTGGATGCGATTCCGGAATCGTTCTTCGACATCGTCGTGACGTGCGACGGGGGGCTGGTGATCGCGCCGAAGGGTTCGCCCAGTCTGGCGCCCGATCTGAGCATGGTGGGTCTCGAAGCGGCGCGGTCGCAGCGGGACGCGAATGCGCCGGGGGAAGGGGCGGAGCCGGACCCGAACCCGAACCGCCAGGTGCTGGTGGCCCATCGGATTGATTTCGACGTTTCCACGACGGACACGACGCTGACCGGTCCGGTGAATATCGCGTTCGCCCTGGATCCGAACGATCTGACCGGTCGCGATCCCGGCGCCGAGCGGATGCCGGTAAGCATCAGTGCGCAGGATTCCGTGCGGTTCTTCGCGGCTGCGAAGCGTCTGCAACTGGACGGCAACTGCATCGTGACGGTTCACAAGAACGAGCCCAACCTGGCGTACGAATACCGGATGACCGCGCCAATGGTGGCGGTGGAGCTGAGCGAAGAGCCCAACGCAGTGACGGGCGAGAAGACAATTGGCCTGGCGCGGTTCGAGGCTTCGGGCGGTCCCGTGGCGGTGCGTGCGTATCGGTATCTGCAAGACGAGTTGATCGGGTGGGTGGCGTTGCATTCAACGCGTTTGGACTACGAAGGCGACGAGAAGCTGTTTGCGGTGACCGGTCCGGGGGAGATCCGCCTGCACAACGGGCAAACGCCCGAGGAGCCGATCGATCCGAACGAGTTCAGTCTTCGCCAGCCTTGCTTTGCGTTCCTGACGGGGTTCGACTTGCTGACGTATTCGGCCCAGACCAACAAGATCGTTGCCGACGCCGACGACCGCCAGATCCTGCTGGACTACTTCCCGCAGATCGATGGCAGCTACGATCAGCGGCACGTGCAGGCGGACGCCGGACGCATCGAGATCGCCCTGACGCAGAGCGAAGGCGGGCGGACCGACTTATTGTCGCTGACGGCACTCGAAGGCATCGCCTACGAGGACCCGGTCAATCGCTTCAACGGAGATGTGCTGTTTTACGATCATCCGCAGACGCTGGTGACTGTCAATGGCAACGGGCGTCAGTCGTGCTCGTTCAATGGCGCGTCGGTCGATCGCATCCGGATGAATCTGACCACCGGCGCGACGAAGGCGGAAGTGCTCGGGCCCAGCACCATTCAGATCCGGCCATAAGCGGCCTGTCCGCTCCTCAGAAATCGCTCAAACGCGGCGGGCTCTCGTCCCACTCATCCGCAGGGGAGATGGTTCGCTGGCGCTCACCATGACAATGGGGGGTGGCGTGCGGACCTGGGGCTGTGGGGGGCCTTCTGGGTTCGGCAGCGGGGAGGGGCGTCGCTGGGATGGGTTCGATTCATTCGCGGGGGAGATGGTTCGCTGGCGCTCACCATGACAATGGGGGGGACCGAGCGGAATGCTCAGGGCGGATGCGGGGAATTCCCGATGGGTTTCTATCGGACGGAAGGCGTACAATCCTGTCTGGACGTTGAAATGCGGGCGACTTGGGAAGGTTGCTCAGGAAAAAGGGCAGGATATGAGCACGATAATTTTGGAACCGGTGGACGTCCGGATCGCGGCGTTTCGGCGCCTGCCGCTTTGTCCGAAATGCGGGCGGGTGCTGCACGAGGTCGAGCGTATGGTGGACGGGGGGTCGCTGTACCTATGGTACGAATGCGGCGGTCCCGATTGCGAAGACCGCTGGTATGAGAAAGGCCCGGCCAACGTGGGGTAGCGGCCAAGCGGTGGGGGCCGCAAGAGAATCGGCCGGGAGGCTTGGACGGTCGTGTTGCGTCCGGTGATCGAAACGAGGCGGGCGCGCCGAGCAGGAGGGGGCTCGCGTGTCTGCGGATGCCGATTGCATGTATCGGATGTCGCCGAGGTGATTGACGGCTGGTTGAGAATGCCAGGGAGGGCGCCGAGCAGCAACACGCTGGACAGCAAATGCGTCCAGACGGCAACCCTCTCACGGTGACGGAGCACCGTGAGAGGGGCATACCGTCGGTGAGCAGAGGGTTGTTCGGACTGCACGCCCGAGGCGTCGTCCATGTCGTATCGCGTTTCCGATCAGGCGACCTTGATTTTTCTACGGTCCGATTCGCCTGAATTCGACCGCATCGATCATCACCAAGCCCGTCGAGCCTTGGGCGTGGATCTCGACGAAGCCGTCGGTTCCCTCGTGGAATGCAAAGGTCCCGAGGATGCGGTTCTCGGCGGGTCGGATGGTGAGCGTTCGGTCGCCCGAAGCGGTGTGAATCCGCAGGGCCAGAATTGTGTCTTCGCGGAAAGGGGTTTCGGGCCGGAAGGCGACTTCGTAGGTCCCGTCGGCGAGGTCCGGCGTGAAACGGACGAACTGTCCATTGTTGGTGCGGTTGCCGTTGGTCAGGTAGAAATCGTCGAAGCCTCGCCGCGAACAGCGACTGAATCGGTGGCCGACCCAGAAGTAGGGGGTGGCATAGCAACCCGCGTCCCGGTTGTCGACGATCGTCCTCTCCCTCGGTGGTTCCGTCGGGATCATCAGGCAGACGCGGAAACGCTGAGGCGAATTGAACGCATCGGGGGTGTCCACCTCCACGTAGGTGACATACGTGCCGGGTGCGAGGTCCTGGGCGTTTGGCTGGAGGGACAGGCTTTGTGCGTTGGCGCTTCCACGGACTTCAACGGCGAGCCAGTCGCGGGCGTCACGGTCGAGAATGCGAACCTTCGCTGGCGGCAGGATGCCGGCTCCGAGATTGGTTATCTGTACGATCCTGGCGTCCGGCATCGGGCGGCTGTGGCGGGCGGTGAATTCCAGCGTGTGAGGAATGTGGCGGGGCGCCTGACCATAGACGTCCAGCACCTCGGGGGCTCGGGTCCGGAAGGAGGGCTCCTCCGGCGCCGCCAGACCCAGAGCGGGCGTCCCAATCGGTTTGCCATCGACCGTCATCAACTGCGTCGAATGGTCGATCGCGGTACCGTCATGGACGGTCAGCGTCACGGCGTACAATCCAGGTCGAGCGAACGTGTGCTGCACTCTCGCTCCGTGGCCAGCGCCGCCATCGCCGAAGGTCCAGAGGTAGTGCCGGTTGCCTGAAGAGTCGTCGCGGCCCGCGCCGGCTGCCTCGAACGTCACGGATCGGCCGGTACGTCCAGGATGCAGCGGCTTCATCATTGCCGACAGGCGGCCCTGACGTGCTCGATCCGCCTCAAAGATCTGCCAGAGGAGAATCCAGGGATCCAGATGAATCACCTCGGGCTGGCCCTCCGTTGGCTGTTCCGTGGCGTCGTCGAAGTCGATCGGCCAATCCTTGGGCTGGTGAGCGACCTTGAATTCGAAGTGGGTGTGATGATGGCTTCCGACGTGGACGCCGGCGGCATCGGCATAGTGCGTGCCCGCTCGCAGCGGCGTGTGCTCGGGGACCGTGAGGCGGATGTGGTGGTGGGTCTGCAACGCCCAGGCGTCGCCGTTGGGCCAGCGACGGATCCCACGCCAGCGGTTATTGTTGTGACCTGCCTCGAGACTGTTGAAATTCCACTGGTCGTCGAAATCGATCGGCGCCCAAAGGGGCTCGCCCGGCGCGTGATTGATGTCCAGACCGCCATGGCAGGCCTGCCCCAGGTAAGGGCCCATCCAGCAGTCATCTCCATTGTAGCAATCCCCCACGTCGATCATGCCCGTGTCGTTGGGGTACCATTTCTGCATGGGCTGTGGGCAAATCGGCAGCGTCGCGTCCTGGACCGCGAACCGCGCGTGCCTGCGGGGTCGATAGCGAAGGTTGCCCTCTCGCGGGTAGCGCATAGGGACCTGCTCGTAGATGGCCAGGATGCTGTCGGGCCAGATGCGGAGGCCGTTCACGACGTAGGGTTCGTAGAAACTCTCTTGCGTGCAGACGTAGCGACGCAGAATCAGCGGGTGCCCATCGATCCGGACCCGGCAGTCGAACAGGTAGACGATCCCCCCGTCGTTCTTCTCGAGGATCTCGGCGCGCGTGTCTTCCAGGAGCATCGTGCGAGTCTCACCGTTGCGGAGAGTGAACTTCAGGGTATCGCCATGGTTCATCTCCAGGGCGGTGAGTGTCTCGGAGGCGTGACGCTGCCAGACGTCATCGGCCATGGAGGTGGAGGCGACGAGCAGCAGCAGAAGAGAGTCGATGCAGGGATGTCTCATTCGCCTGTTCCTTTCGTGGATCGTTGACGCTGCTCCGGTTATTCGGTGCGGCGGGTCAACTTGACCGTGTGCCCGGGGGCCAGTTCAAAGACCAGATCCGCGGTGTCGCGACGGATGTTCGCGGTTGCCAGTCCCTGTATGTCATAAGGAGCGTCGCCGAAGGGATTCTCGAGGCGGCAGGGGCCGCCCGCTTCGGAGTGGATTTCGATGGAGGTGGTGCGTCCGTCTCTGCGCTGGGCGGAGACGACGAAGGCGCCTTCGGCGCGGAGCTGGCGGAACGAGACGTTGGGCCAGGCGTCGGGGATGGCGGGGAAGATGCGGATCGTTCCGCTGTAGCTTTGCAGCAGCATCTCCTGGATGCCGGCGGCAGCGGCGAAGTTGCCTTCGAGGGTGAAGGGGCGGTAGCGGAAGCTGGAGTAGCCCTGATCGGTCTGGTCGCCATTGCAGTGGAAGCTGTTGCGCAGGCAGAAGGCGGTGGAGAAGATCTCCAGGGCGCGTTCGGCCCTTTCGCCGTCGCGGGCGCGGGCGGCCAGGTTCGCCAGCCAACTGAAGCTGTACCCGGTCCACCAGGAGGAGCCCTTCTCTTCGAGCTCAGCGAGCGACGCTTCGATAACAGCGCGGTCGTGTGAGCCGTTCTCCCACTGGATCAGGCCCAGCGGATGGATGGCCATGAGGTGCGAGAAGTGGCGGTGGGAGGCGGGCAACGGGTAATCCCGGGCGACCAGCAGCTTGGACGTATTGGGGTCGAGGGCGAATTCGGGCATCTCGGCCAGGACGGTTCGCCAGCGTTGTGCCTCCGCGCTATGGCCCAGTTCGGCAGCCAGCTCGGCGGTCTTCTCCAGGTTCCAGCGGATCAGCGCGAGGTCGTAGTTTGTGATCGTGGGGAACCAGGCGTCGAGGCGGTTGTCGTTGATCTCAGGGGACGAACTCAGGGGCAGGGTTCGCTTGCCATCGGCGTCTCTTTCCGTGACCGCTTCGAGGAAGACCGAGACGTCGCGGAGCCAAGGGTAGGCGCGATTGCGGAGAAAGTCGCGGTCCACGGTGTAGCGCCAGTGGAGATAGAAGTGGTGGGCGAGCCAGGCGGCGGTGGTGGCGGAGTGAGTGTACTGGTGCCATCCGCCGATCTGCTCCTGGTTGAGGTCGGCGGTCATGGGGACGTTGAGGCCGGGAAGGTCGAAGAAGCGCTTCGTCCAGGCGCGGGCGGTCGGTTTGGTGTCCCAGAGCCAGCGGACGAAGCCTTCGGCGCCGTCGAGGCGGTTTCCGCTGTAGGCGGGCCAGTAGGACAGCTGGGTGTTGAGGTCGTGGTGATAGTCGCCCTTCCACGGCGGGATCTTGCGGTTGTCGGCGGTCCAGGGGCCCTGGAGGGTGATCGGGGGTGTGTCGGCGCGGGCGGCGGCGCCGAATTTGTAGGTCTCCAGGTACCACTGGCGTTCGAGGATGGGGTTGGGCAGGCTCACCGAGGCGGCGTTCCAGTAGTCTTTCCACCAGGCGGTGTGCGTGGCGAGGGTGGGGGCGAAACCCGTCTCGATCGCGTCGTCGCAGATCCCGCGGGCATGCTGGAGCGGGTCGGCGGTTTCGTTGGAGGTAGCGACCGACCAGACGGCTACCCAGCCTTCGTCTGTCTGTTGCCAACGCAGGACGACCGCGAAATGAAACCCGCCCCAGCCTTGCTGGGCGTACCCGGTCCAGTGGTCGCCTTCGTGGACCTGGGGGGCGGGGTAGCGGAGGGTCGCCAGGTCTCCGGCGCTGATCTTGTTGGCGCCGGCTTCTTCGGTGATTTCGCCTGAGAAAGGCGGGGGCAGCAGCGTGACCTTTTCGAGGGTGGCGCCGCTGATGCGGATCATGCCGACCGGCTCGCTGGCGTGGACGAAGATCTCGGCGGTGGCGCCGTCGGCGAAGCGAACGCGCGTGACCGCCCGGGCGAGGTCGAGCGAGGCGCTCTGAAAGGTCGCGCCATCTCCGAGCGACAGTTCGATGCGTCCGGCGGGGATTTTGGTGGGACCGGCGTGTCCGTAGGGGTCATCGTAAAGGCGGTGCAGGTCGTCGATCCGACCTTCACGGACCCACTGGCGCATCTTCGCATACGAGTAGTCTTCGGTGTGAAACTCGGGGACGGGGCGCAGGTCCCACAGGTCGGTGCGGTCCAGCGAAATCCGCAGCGGGGCGCCGTCGCCCCAAACCAGGGCGCCGAGGAGTCCGTTGCCCAGGGGCATGGCCTCGTCCCAGGTGGTGGCAGGACGGTCGTATTGCAGACCATGTTCGGGACGAGGGGATGCAGGCACGTCTGATGGCAGGCCCAGGCAGAGGACGGTTGTCAGGACGGTGACGATCGAAGCACGTCTGTTCATGGTCGTTCTCCAGGTGTTGGCCTTAAGGTCGATGCCCGGCGCGCTCGGACGGCCGTGTGGTCATTGTAGCAGTCCGATACACAGGTGAAAAGGGGCAGAGGCAGAGGGGCAGGGCGAGGCATGCCGCGCCCCTACCGGAGTGGGCGTCGCGCGGGGCGGTGGAGGGCATGATCGGACTTGCGACTCGGTCCCTTGGGACGCTGTCCGGTGGGCATTGATGGATGGCTCGGAGGGGCAAATCCGAAATCCGAAGCACGAAATCCGAAACAAATTCAAAGCACAAAGATCCAATGTTCAAAGCACCCTGGTATGCTGCGTTCGTAGTGTGCTCGTAAGAGCATACCGACCTCAGGGAAAGTAACGCCTTATGGCGTCACTACAAACCCGCTGCCCTATCGGCCTTGTTTCGAGATTCTACTCTTCGGTCATTCGGGCTTGTTTGGGATTTCGGATTTCGGTATTCGTGCCTTTGCCGCGTGCCCAAGCGAAGAGCGCAGAGAGGGTCATGCACCCAGCCAGAGGGGCAGGGCGAGGCATGCCTCGTCGCTACGGGACGCGGGGGTGGTGGCAGGGCAATCGCATGAAGCGAGA
>NPIE01005551.1_pt1 | contig 21980 bp, 20 predicted proteins | sample 8637661 | NCBI WGS metagenome assembly NPIE01 (sample SAMN07420842, study PRJNA396082) | bioreactor metagenome | isolation source: sample BA12 brine-fed electro-methanogenic bioreactor BA | place: Japan: Kochi | collected 2016-12-09
GAAAAACGGCGAACTGGTGGAGTTCCAGTCGGTACGCTGCCAGCCCCGCCGCAGCCAGGTCCGGCGTGCGGAAAAGGCCTACGCCGCCTGGAACCGTGGCTCCCTGCCCCGGCGTTTCCTGGCGGTGTCACCCCCACTGATTTCCAAACTCGCCTGCCTGTACGGGCTGCTCGCAGGCAGTCTTCTGGTGTTTGGACTGACCTCCCTTTCGATACCGGAAATGGCCGTGCTGCAAGCCCTGGTCCTGTCTGTTTTCGGTGTTCTGTTCTGGCTGACCCTACCCATGATGCGCACCGCACGGGAAGCCTGTTGTGACGCCCACCCCGTGATGCCCTGGATCTATACCGGACGGCGCGACGAGGGCGGCTGGATCGAATACGATCGGCAAAAGCGCGATGCCACCTTGCGCGCGGTCTCGGCACGCATGCACGCCAACATCGGCAAACTGCATGGCCGCAAGCAGCGCACCATGGAGTGGGTTTCCAGTTCGGTGGCGAGTATCCGCAGCCAGCAAAGCGATATTGAGCAAATCACCCGGGCCTTCGAAGAACTGGCCCAGAGCGTCCGTCGCGTCAACGAGATGACCGTTCGAACCCAGCAGGCCAGTGCCGACGCCCGCCAATCTGCCAGTCAGTGCCAGCACCAGATGGATAGCGTCAATCATTCACTATCACGGTTACGGCAGCAGCTAACCAGCGCTAACGACGAAATGGATCGACTGACCGAACGCAGTAATGCCATCAGCGTGGTGCTGGAGGTGATCAGCGACATTGCCGAGCAGACCAATCTTCTGGCCCTGAATGCTGCGATTGAAGCCGCACGCGCCGGCGAGTCGGGCCGTGGCTTTGCGGTAGTGGCGGACGAGATCCGGGGCCTGGCCCAGCGTACTCACGATTCCACCCGCCGTATCGACACCATGATTGAGGAATTGCAATCGGAAACCCGGATGGTAGTCGAGGTCATCGGCCAGGGCAGTTCCGCCTGCGAGCAGACCGCCACCATGGCCGACGAAGCCCGTCAGGCCCTCACCACGACCCTGAAAGACATGAATATTATTGATGACTGCGCCCGGGAAGTGGCTGGCGCAACCGAACAGCAATCGGCACTGGCGGCTCAGGTGGAACGCCAGGCCGAACATCTGCTGCACCTGGGCAATCAATCGGTTCAGAGTAGCGAAAGCGCCCGCCAGGAGTCCGAGCAACTGGGATCCAATGTTGACCAGGCGCAGTTGCTGACCAGTCATTTCCTGCAGATGCTGTGCGACAAACTCCTCAACAAGGGCGCCCAGGCATCGACCCGGCAATTTCCCGAGCCGGCACAATAGGGTAGTCTGGCGATTCGTGGGGGGATGGAGGCTTCGTCCCCTTTGCAATCACCCACTGGATTCCCCGTGCCTTGACCCTAACAACCCTCTTCTGGCTTTTTGTCGCCGGTTTCGCCATCTGGTACTGGTGGCGAGCCAAAGCCATCAAAGACTTTGTCTTGCAGGCTGCTCACCGGTACTGCAAATCCATGGACGTAATGCTGCTGGACGACGCCGTTTATCTTCGCGGACTCTGGTTCAAGCGCGATCAGAACGGAAAACTGCGAGTGTGGCGGCGTTTCCTGTTCGACTTCACCACCACCGGCGAAGAGCGTTACACCGGCCGTATCATCATGCTTGGCCAGAGCATCATTCACACCGAACTTGAACCGCACCGATTCTGACCGACTGTCACCGGAGCCGCCTCACCCAAATGGGCGATTACCGGCACCCGTGTTCGTCCGCGATACTCCCTGTTGCATGTCGACAACCAACAAAAACAACAGGAGTCATCTATGCGTTTTGCCATGCCCGTCCGGCTTGTGGCCGGAATTCTCATGCTGGTGTTCTCGGTACTGAGCCACGCCAGCTACACCCAGACCCGTCATCCGATTGTGCTGGTGCACGGTGTAACCGGCTTCAATACCCTTGGCGGTCTGATCAACTACTTCCACACCATTCCCTGGAACCTTGAACGCAGTGGCGCAAAGGTCTATACCGCCAGCGTGTCCTTCGTGAACAGCAGCGAACAGCGTGGCCAGCAACTGGCCAACTACGTCAACAGCCTGGGCCACAGCAAGGTCAATCTGATGGCGCACAGTCAGGGTGCTCCCACCTCCCGGGTGGCAGCGGCCCTGATTCCCCACAAGATCGCGTCGGTCACGTCGATTGACGGCGTGAACAAAGGCTCCAAAGTCGCTGACGTTATCCGGGGCATCATCCCTCCCGGCAGCTATGTTGAAGGTGGCGCCGACGCCATTGCCAACGCCCTGGGCGGGCTGATAAATGCCCTGTCCGGAGCCAGCAACCCCCAGGATGGTATTGCCGCCCTGGAAACCCTGACCACTCCGGGCACCACCAGCCTGAACAACGCCCTGGGTTGGAAAGGGGTTAATCGTAATGCCTGCGCGGGTACCAGCGAAGATATCTGGATCAGTGGCCAGAAGATCAAGTTTTTCTCCTGGACCGGACGCGCCGTATGGACCAACGTGTTCGACATTACCGATCCGTTCCTGGGCGTGACCTCCCTGGCCTTTGGCAGCGAGCCCAATGATGGTCTGGTCGGCGTCTGCGCCACCATGATGGGCAATGTCATCGGCACCCACTACGACATGAACCACGTTGATGCCATCAACCATCTGCTGGGCGCCCGTTCTCTCTGGACCAACCCGGTCTCACTCTACCGCAGCCAGGCCAACCGTCTGAAAAACCGCGGTCTGTGAGGTGGTTATGAAGCACCAGTCCACCCGGAAACTGCGGTGGCTGCTTCCCGTTGCCCTGCTGGCCATTATGGCCAGCAGCGGCCTCTGGTACTGGCAGGCACCGGATTCAGAACCCAGGCCAGACCCGGCAAAAACCTTTGCCAGTGCGCCTGCTGTCACGCCACCGGCGGTCACCCAGGCATCGGCCCCGGTTCCTTCCAATAAGGAACCGCCACACCAGACACCCGCCAGCCTTCCCGACCAGAACTTTGCCCGTTCCCTGGCCGGCACGGATATCGACGGCGCCCTCAAGGCAGACCGCAACGGCGAGTTGATTCTGGACCTTGGCGTTCGCGACTTCTTCGATTACTTCCTGAGCGCCGTGGGTGAAGTCTCACCAGAGGCCGCCATCGGACAGATCCAGTCCCTGGCCCGCAACTATCTGCCGGAACCGGCCGCCAGCGATGCCATGGTTCTGCTCGACCAGTACCTGGCTTACAAGCAGGCTGCGTTACAGCTGATGCAGACGGAACTGGATCCGAGCCGACAACACGACCCTGGCTACCAGCTAACCGCCCTCGGCGATGCCCTGAGCAGTCTGAAACAACTGCGCCGTTCGACCTTCAGCCCGGACGCACATCAGGCGTTTTTCGGCGAGGAAGAGGCCTACAGCGAGTACACCCTGGCGGCCATGAGTATCCAGCAGCGGGAAGATCTTTCCGATCAAGGCAAACAGGCGCTGATTGAATGGCACCGCAAACAGCTGCCGGAGTCGCTTCGGGCAACCGAGCAACGACTGCAGAGCGAAACCCGCGAGCATCAGGCCCGACTGTCTGCCCTGGAGAATACCGAATCACCGGAAGCCGCCGGCCGGAAGCTGGTGGAGCTGGGCATGGACCCGGAAAGTGCCGAAGGGGTCGTCAGTTACCTTAAACAACGTGAAAGTTTTGATCAGCAGTTTTCCGAGTTCGAACAGGCTGTTGACGCCGAGGATCTGGAAGGCCTGGCCGGAGCAGATCGTCAGAAACACAAGGATGCCCTGCTGGAGCAATACTTCCCCGATGAACAGAGCCGAACCTGGGCCCGACTCAGAATGCTGAACCAAAGCTGACCACTCTGTGCTCTAGCTCCCGAAATCCGGAGCCAGAGCGTTCTAGAATCGGAGCTTGTGTTCCGTGGATATCCCGACCATGACGGCCGAACAAATCCAACAGCAACAGGCCAGAGGATTCCTGACCCTGCGTTTTGTGCCGGCACTGGAAGCCGACTACCGCAAAGCGCGTTCTGCGTTAATCCGCCAACGGGCGAGACTGGCATCTATCGCTGGTCTGCTGCTCTTTCTGGTGTACGCCCTGGTAGACCTGATGACCCTTCCAGCCGAGCTGGCCCGTCTCACGGCTGGAATAAGACTGGCCATTACCTGCCCGATCATCGCCCTGGTTCTCTGGCTGGCCCACCGGAAAACCCCCGACGACCACCACTTCGAGCGGCTGTACGTGTTTGCCTATATCGCCGGAGGCCTGAGCGTCATTGCCATTATCCTGGCCGCCCGCTGGCACAGCTACCCTCTGCCTTATGAGGGCATGATACTCATGCTGATGTTCGGATACTTTGCCATGGGACTGCCTTTTTTTTCCGCCTCGGTGGCCTCCTTTGTTCTGGTGTGGGCCTACCTGCTGGCAGAGCTCTGGGCCGGCAACCCTGCCACCGCCACCCTCACCAATCTGTTCTTTCTGATGACCGCAAATGTCATTGGTATGGTCGGCGCCTGGATCAGCGAGTACCGTCACCGTGCCCACTTTCTCGACCGCCAGCTCCTGGATCTGTTGCACCAGTCCGCCAGGGACGAGAGCCGTCGGAAAACCGAGCTGATCACTGCGGCCAGCCATGATCTGCGCCAACCCCTGAATGTCATCGACCTGACGCTGGAAACGCTGCAACCTGAACGCGAACACTCCGAGGTGATGAATCAGCTTCGTGATACCGTGGGTCAGCTCCGTAATCTGCTGGGAACGGTGTTCGACAGCGCCCGACTGAACGAGGGCATGATTCAGCCGGAGCTTCAGCCTGTGCAACTGAACCATACGTTGCAGGAGCTTGAAGATCTGCTGTCAGACACCTTGTCCCGTCGCGACATCCGCCTGGACATTGCCCCGGCCGAGCCCGGGCTGGCCTTGACCGCGGATCCCAGCTTGCTGTTGCGAGTATTGCAGAACCTGATCATCAATGCCGCTGACCACAGTGGTGGCCAGCGCATTCGGGTCAACACGGTCACCACCGGGAACTGGGCCCGCATCCGGGTGTGCGATGACGGGCGCGGGCTGCCGGAAAGCCTGCACACACAGGTCTTCGACCCCTACATTCGTGCCGGTGCCAGCCACCAGGCGGGGCTTGGGCTGGGCCTGACCATCGTGCGCGAATTCTCCCGGCTCATGGGCGGGCAATGTGGAACCGAATCATCTTCGGGCCGGGGCGCGGTATTCTGGGTGGCACTGCCGGTTGCTGTTACAACCAGCCCAGGGCCCGGGCCCGGTTCACGCATTCAGTCCGATTGTGCACCCCCAGTTGGGTAAAGATCGCTTTCAGGTGGGTTTTGACCGTGTGCTCGGTCAGGCCCAGGCTTTGGCAGATGCGTTTGTTGGGAAACCCCTGGGCGAGGAGCGTCAGCACTTCGAGCTGACGTGGTGTTAACGGGGTCTCCGACACCAGAGGCGCCATACCCCCGGGGAAATAGCCCTGCCCCCGCCGTACCGATTGCATCATACGAACCAGTGCCGCCCGGCCGGCCGATTTGGCCAGAAACCCCGCCGCCCCGGCCGTTCGCACGGCCCTGACGGTGCTTTCGTCCTCACTGCTGGAGATAATCACCACCGGCGGGGTGTTCCGCAAGCCAGCCAGACGCGGCAACAGCGAAAGTCCGGCTTCTCCGTTAAGTGCCAGGTCAAGCAATACCAGATCGACCCCGGTGCCATGCACCAGTTGCTCGGCCGCGGCCTCCAGCGTGCCCACCGTGACCACCGAGAGAGCCAGTTCATCCTGCCGGATCAGGCCCGCCAGCGCCTGCGCAAACAGGGCGTGGTCATCGACCAGCAAAACCTTCTCAAAGGCTGTGGTTCGATGATGTTCTGCCGAAGATGAGCCATGCCGGAGCGATGTCAAATGCATGATAGTGCCCCGCTGTGTTTTTTTTTGTTACTGCGGACACCCCACTATAAGCCAGCAAGCCCGGCGCCTCAGCGGCCTGCTTAACACTTTCTTACAAAAGTATTGAACCTTTCGCGCCATCTGATCTTGCCTGAAACATAAATGTCATATTTCTGAAGCATCCTTCCGGCATCACAACCATCTGATCTGAAAAGGTTTTCAACACGATGCCTGATTTCACAAGGAAGACCGCCGGCCACTGGCTGGCACTGCTTGCAAGCGCCAGTCTCTGCGCCAGCGCCAACGCCCATGAGCTGGAAATTCACGGCTCCAACACCGTCGGCGCCACACTGGCACCCATGCTGGTAAGCGGCTATCTGGCGCAGCAGGGTAATGGGTCGGTCAGTCGCCGGGCCACGGGCACCGAGAACGAGCAGATTCTGCTGACCGAGACCGAACAGGGCCCCATCAGTGTTCTGGTGGCCGCCCACGGCTCCAGCACCGGCTTCCGCACCCTGGCCAGCGGTCAGGCGCAGATCTGGGCATCCTCCCGGCCGGTCAAAGCCGCTGAAGCGGAACAGGTGCGCCAGCAGGCCGACCTGACGGCCCTTGAAAGTGAACATGTCATCGCTATTGATGGCCTTGCCGTACTGGTGCACCCCAACAACCCTGTCAATGCCATGAGTATCGATACGCTCGGGCGCATTTTCGCTGGCCAGATTCGTAACTGGTCAGAACTTGGCGGACCGGACCGGCCAATAAGGCTCTACGCCCGGGATGATCGTTCTGGCACCTGGGATACCTTTAAATCCCTGGTTCTGGGTAAAGGTTACCGCCTGGACGAATCCGCCAAACGCTACGAATCCAACGACCAGCTGTCCGATGACGTGTCCCGCGATCCCGGTGGTATCGGCTTCTCTGGCCTGGCCTCGGTGCGCAACAGCAAACTGCTGGCGATTTCCGAGGGCAATGCCCCGGCCCTGAAACCGAACCAGCTCACGGTTGCCAGCGAAGACTATCCGTTGTCCCGCCGACTGTTCATGTACACCATGGGGGAGAAAACGCCGGTCTTTGCCAAAGGCTTGATCAACTACGCCCTGGATGAGGAAGGCCAGAACCTGGTGGCCGAATCCGGATTTATTTCCCAGAATCCGATCGCGGTAAAACCGGAATTCGACACCTCCGTACCAGAGAGCTTCCGGCGACTGACCAGCAATTACCAGCGCCTGACCGTCAATTTCCGCTTTGCCGAAGGCCGCACCAAGCTCGACAACAAGGCCCAGCGGGATCTGCTACGAGTGAAGCATTACCTGCAACAGCACAATCGCGAATCCGATGATCTGCTGCTCATCGGATTCGCTGATGCCCAGAGCCACGAGCTTCGGGCCCAGATGATTTCCGAGCTGAGAGCACTGTCGGTGCGCAAGGCACTGGGCCAGGCAGGCGTGGCGAACGTCGCCTACACAGGTTATGGCCACTATATGCCCGTTGGCGGCAAGGGAAACCAGCGCAATGGCCGGGTAGAAGTCTGGATCAAGAACCCCTGACCAGCCGGGGATTCGACCAAAGTCTGCCTGCAGACTTCGGCAATCCCCTATCCGCACCCCCATCACAGATATGTTTGGGTTTCCTATACTGCCGTTGTCACCCTCCAACCAACAGACCGGGACAATGGACATCAAAAACGACCACCGTTACGCGATTAACCTGAACGTACGGGGCATCCAGCCCTCCGCAACCCTGCGCATCAACGAGCTCAGTAACCAGCTCCGTTCCGAAGGCAAGGACATCATCAAACTGGGGCTGGGGCAGTCGCCGTTCCCGGTACCGGATCGCGTGGTCGACGCCCTCAAGGAGCACGCCCACGAAAAAGATTATCTGCCGGTCAAAGGTCTGAAGGGCCTGCGTGAAGCCATCGCCGGCTACATCAACCGCAGCGAGCGCATGCGCTGTACCTGGGAAGACGTGCTGATCGGCCCGGGCTCCAAAGAGCTGCTGTTCATGCTGCAGCTGGCCTACTACGGCGACCTGCTGATACCGCGCCCGAGCTGGGTGTCTTATGCGCCCCAGGCCCGCATCATCGGCCGTTCGGTACACTGGCTGCCGACCCACGCCGAGAACAATTGGCAGCTGACCGCCGAGGAACTGGACATCATCTGCCGGGACGACCCGTCACGCCCGCGTATCCTGATTCTCAACTATCCGTCCAACCCGACCGGATGCACCTACACCGACGATCAGCTGCTGGCCATCGCCAACGTGGCCCGCAAGTACAAGCTGATCCTGCTCTCAGACGAGATCTACGGAGAAGTTCACTTTGAGGGCAAGCACAAGTCCATTGCCCGCTACTACCCGGAAGGCACCATCATCAGCACCGGCCTGTCCAAGTGGGCCGGCGCCGGCGGCTGGCGCCTGGGTACCTTTATCTTCCCGCCCGAGCTGAGGCCACTGCAGGACGCCATGGCGATCATCGCCAGCGAAACCTACACGGCGACCAGCGCCCCCATCCAGCACGCTGCCATTGCTGCTTTCAATGGTGGTGAGGATATTGAGGAATATCTGGTTCAGTCGCGCCGGGTGCTGAAAGTGGTGGGTGAATACATGCATCGCCGTCTGACCGACATGGGCGCTGTGGTTCAGAAGCCCGAAGGTGCGTTCTACCTGTTCCCGGACTTCTCCGGTTTCCGCGACCAATTGGCCCGCAAGGACATCAAGACTTCCCAGGCCTTCTGCACCGCCCTGCTGGAGAATACCGGCGTCGCCATCCTACCCTCCAGTGATTTCGGCTTCGTGCCGGATCACCTGGGCGCCCGCCTGGCGTTTGTCGATTTCGACGGTGCCGCGGCCCTGAACCTGGCCGGTGGCGATTACGCCGACCAGGAGCTGGATGACAGCTATATCCAGCAGGCCTGCCCAAGACTGGTGCTGGCCATGAATAAAATGGAGAAGTGGCTGAACAGCCTGTAAGCCTGCCGTGCTAGACTGGCACCCTCACAGTTTCAGAAACCGCGGGGGTGCCATGTCTGACTCAGTTTCTCTCCAGGAAATCGCCGATTTCACCGAAGCCCTGGCCCGCGAAGCCGGCGAAGTGATCCGCCACGAGCGGGAAGAAAACACCCTGCGCACCGACTACAAACACCAGACCGAACTGGTCACCCACGCCGACGTGATGGCCGACGAGTTCATCACCGGCACCATCCGCGAACGCTTCCCCCACCACCGCATCCTCTCTGAGGAAACCATGCCGGATCTGTCCCAGGCGGAAGAGCTGGAAACGCCATTGTGGATAGTCGATCCCATCGACGGCACGGTGAACTACGCTTACGGCCATCCCCAGGTTGCGGTGTCCATCGCCTACGCCGAGAAGGGCAAAGTGCGGGTGGGCGTTGTGCACGCGCCGTTTCCCGGCGAGACCTTCCGGGCTACCGAAAGCGAAGGCGCAACCCTGAACAACCAGCCTATCCGCCACAGCGGCGCGACCGACCCCAGGCAATCGCTGTTCGCCACCGGTTTTCCGTACACCAAGGACAACCTGGAGCCACTGGTACGCCGACTGGACGCCATGATTCATCAGTGCCGAGACCTGCGCCGGATCGGATCGGCCGCTCTGGATATCTGCTGGGTGGCCTGTGGCCGGCTGGACATCTACTACGAAAACGTCAGCCCCTGGGACTTCGCCGCCGCCCGCCTGATCGCCAAAGAAGCCGGCGCTACGGTGGGCCATTTCGGGGAGGTGCCGGAGGGCTACCCAGCGGATCTTTATGGACGGGATATTCTTATCTCGGCGCCGGCAGTGTGGGCGCCAGTGCGCTCAATTCTGCGGACTGCTTCCGGATACGATTGAGGTTGGATAATATCGCCAACACCTAGCCTGATATTTTGGAGTTAGGCATGGGCTGGGATCCCTTTCCCGAAACCGCTACGAGCACATCCGTGTGCGCTTCTCTCCGGCCATCCTTGGCCTCCGAAATTTCGGGAAAGGGATCCCAGCCCATGCCTTTCTGACATCAGCGATAACGCACCGAATCTAGGTTTGATCAGGAAATACAAATCCATAGAGAAAGATCGAGGGGTATAACTCGACTATCCCAACAAAGTTCGATCGTTGTGACTGGAAGGCTAGGTGAACGAAACTCCACGGCTCAACCCCAGACCGCCTCAGACACCAATCCCCAGGCCTCGTCGAAATCATTCGTCGGCAAGCGCGAAAACGAAGACCGTACAAAGCGCTGAATCCGGCCTTCCACGAACACCATGACAAAGTCCGCACCACGGGCAGCCGTGGTTCTGGGCCGCAGTCCCTGGCGGATTTCGCCTTCTTTCAGGGTCTGGCGAATCTGGGTTTCCAGCCGTTCAAAGAACTGGGATGCCCGCTTTCTCAGGGATTCATCCTCCCCCATCAGCGCATCGCCAGTCAGCACGCAACACAGGCCAGGATTACGCTCGGCAAACACCAGCACCAGATGCGACAGCTGCTGCAGGCGCACGCGCACGTCCTCCTGTTCCTGCAGAATCACCTGGCAACGGGAAAAAACCGCCTCCTCGGCAAATTCGATCAGCGCCTCGAACATTTTGCGCTTGCTGGGAAAATGTCGGTACAGGGCCGCTTCGGTAACGCCCACGGTTTTGGCCAGGCCGGCCGTGGTGATTCGGGCACCGGGATCGCTTTGCAACAGCTCGACTAGCGCCTGGAGAATAGACTCCCGGCGACTGGGTTTCTGGTTGGTCATGACAGGACTACAGCGCTCTGAGATTCTGGTTTTGGTTTTATATGCCCTCCCCGGCAAGGGAGGGACTTTTCAGAAAAAAGTGCCGTCGATCGGTGACGAGGCACTGGCATACAGTTTCTTGGGCATACGGCCGGCGAGGTATGCTTCACGGCCGGATTCGATGGCCAGACGCATGGCATTGGCCATTCTGATCGGGTCTTTGGCCTGGGCGATCGCGGTGTTCATCAGCACGCCGTCACAGCCCAGCTCCATGGCAATGGTAGCGTCTGAGGCCGTACCGACGCCCGCATCCACCAGCACCGGCACCTTGGCGTTCTCGACAATCAGCCGGATGTTGTAGCGGTTCTGGATACCCAGGCCCGATCCAATCGGTGCACCCAGAGGCATGATGGCCACGCAGCCCATTTCTTCCAGGCGCATGGCCAGCAACGGGTCGTCCGAGCAGTACACCATTACCTTGAAACCATCCCTGATCAGCTCTTCTGCCGCGACCAGGGTTTCCGGCATGTTAGGATACAGGGTTTTATGTTCGCCCAGCACTTCCAGCTTGACCAGCCGCTGCCCGTCGAGCAGTTCGCGCGCCAGCCGACAGGTCCGGATCGCGTCCTCGGCGCTGTAGCAGCCGGCGGTGTTGGGCAGGATGGTGTAGCGATCCGGCGGCAGCACGTCGAGCAGGTTGGGCTGGTCCGGATCCTGGCCAATGTTGCTGCGACGGATCGCCACGGTGACGATTTCGGCACCGGCCGCCTCGGTGGCCAGGCGGGTCTGCTCCAGATCGCGATACTTGCCGGTGCCGGTCAGCAGCCGCGAGCGATAGCTGCGCCCGGCAATCACCAGCGCATCGTCGGTCATCGATTCAAATGTCTCGGTCGTTGGCTGCATTTCAGCCGCCCCCGATCGCATGCACGATCTCGATTCGGTCGCCGGCGCTGAAGCTTTGCGTGGCATGCCGGCTTCTCGGCACGATCTCGCCGTTGCGCTCGACCGCAACGCGCTTGTCGCCAAGGCCAAGCTGCTGCAGCAAAGCCTCAATCGTCGCACCGGCCGGCACCTGGTGTGTGCTGCCGTTCAAAGTGATGTCGATCATGGCTCTCCGTTGAATGATCTTGGGTCGGGTTCGAGCAGCCACTCGAACAGCGCAGTGCGCAGGTGCAGTCCATAGCGGACCTGTTCGAGTACCAGCGAGCGTGACGAATCGAGCACGGCCGAGGCGATCTCGACGCCGCGATTGACCGGGCCCGGGTGCAGGATGCGGGTCTGCGACGCGAGTCGAGCCGCACGCGCCTCGGTCAGGCCCCAGTGCTGGTGAAAGCTGTCGCCGTCCGGGTACGAGCCGTCGGCGATTCGTTCGCGCTGGATGCGCAGGCAGATCAGCGCGTCGAGCTGCTCCAGCGCGCGATCCAGTGCGTCGTGGCGTGTAGCCATCGGCAGCGCACCGGGCTCGGGCATGAATTCGGGCGGTCCGACGATGCGAAGCTCGCGCGCGCCCAGCCGATGAAACAGCGTCAGGTCGGAGCGTGCCACGCGCGAATGTCGAATATCGCCCAGGATCGCGATGCGCGCGGTCGCCCAGTCGATGCCAAAGGCTTCGAGCACGGCGGCATCGAGCAGGGCCTGGCTGGGGTGTGCATGCGCACCATCACCGGCATTGACGATTGCCGGTCCGGCACTGCCCAGCGCCTGCGCCAACTGCTGCGCGACGCCTTCATCGCGGTGGCGCAGCACGATCACCGCCACGCCCATCGCGTGCAGCGTTTGCGCGGTATCGAACAGGCTCTCACCCTTGCTCGAAGAGGAGCTGGCGTGCTCGATCGTGACCACGTCCAGCCCGACTCTGCGCGCGGCCAGCTCGAACGAAACCCGGGTCCGGGTGCTGGGCTCGAGGAACAGGTTGGCGATGCTGCCGTGACAGGGCATGGGCTCGGCACCGGCCGCCAGCGCACGGGCACGGTCGAGCAGCCAGCGAATATCGCGTTCTTTCAGCTGTTCGATGTCGAGTAGCTGTCGCTTCATGCCGGGTCAAGGGCCCGCTCGGCAAGCCAGGATTCGACGATCAGCGCGGCAGCAACAGAATCCAGATTGGCGGCATCCTTGCGTCGGGCCTGGCCACTGCGTCGGGCTTCGACAAAGCGCGAACCGGCAGCCTGGCTGCTGTGGCGTTCGTCCTGGAACTGCAGTTGCAGGTCCGGGTGGCGCTGCTCCAGCTCTCTGCCGAATGCGCGCACGGCACGGCTGATGTCACTGTCGCTGCCGTCGGCGCGCAGCGGCAGGCCAATGATGATGCGCCCGGGGCGCCACTCACGGATCAGGCGCTCCAGCGCCGGCCACGGTTCGCCCTGGTGATGCACCGTCGCCAAGGGCCTTGCGGTACCGGTCAGCGTGTTGCCACTGGCCACCCCGATCCGCCGCAGGCCGAAGTCCAGGCCAAGGACCACGGACGGGCGCGCTTCAGGCATGACCACCGACCGGCTGCAGTCGCGTGACATCAATGCCCAGCGAAGCTACGGCCTGCTGCCAACGCTGCTCCAGCGGCAGGTCGAACACGATTGCCGAATCCGCGCTGACGTTGAGCCAGGCACTGTGCTTGATTTCCTCTTCCAGCTGACCCGCTGCCCATCCGGAATAGCCAAGCGCGACCACGAACTTCTCCGGGCCACGATGCTCGGCGATGGCCTCAAGCACGTCGCGCGATGTGGTGATCATGATGCCCGGCGCGACCTGAGTGGTCGATTCGAACACCGGGCCGGGCGTATGCAGCACGAAACCACGCTCGCGCTGGACCGGCCCGCCCTGCAGCACCGGCCGGTCAGCCAACTCCGGGTCGTCGCAGCGAATGTCGAGTTGCGACAACACGTCAATCAGCGTCAGATCGGTGTGGCGGTTGATCGTGATGCCAAGTGCGCCCTCATCGTTGTGCTGGCACATCAACGTCACGCCATGGTCGAAATCGGGGTCTTCCAACCCGGGCATCGCGATCAGGAATTGCTGGTCGAGGTAGCTCATGAAATTCATCATACCGCACGCGTTCGAAAATCGATATCGGGGCCGTCCGCACCGAGCACAAGGACTGCTCAGTTGAGCCCGCGGCGGGCCGAGAATTGCCAGGTCCGGGTGATCGTCAGGATATCGGTTTCAGCACGGATGTCGGGCGGCAACTCGGCATACGGTGCAGCCAGGCGAACGATCCGCACCGCGGCCTCGTCGAGCATTTCGTAGCCCGAGGAGCGCAGGATCTGCACCCGCTCGATCGAGCCATCGGGCAGCACATCGACGCTCAGCACCAGGCTGCCTTCCAGGTTGCGGCGCCGGGCCTGCTCGGGATAATTCATGTTGCCGACGCGTTCGACCTTGGCGACCCAGGCGCGCATGTAGGCTGCGTAGAGATGCTCGCGGGTGTTGGCGGTGACGAACTTGCGCCGCGGACGTTTCGGCAACACCCGCTCGTAGGCCATCGGATCCGGTGCGGTCTGCGCCAGCGCGCGTGCCTGCCGCAGCAACTCGGACGCAGTCGGCAGCGGCTCGGTCTCGACCGGCTCGGGGTCGACCCGATTCGGCAGTTCCTGCTCGGCCTCCGGTGCCACCAATTCCGGCAGCGACTCGGCCGCAACCGCCTCGGCGGGCGCACTGGGCTCGAAATCGGCGCCTGTATCGCTCTCGATCGGCGGTTCAGGCAGCGGCAGATCCGTCGGCCGTTCGGCCTCTTCACTGTCGCCGCCACCGATCTGGTTGGCCTGGGCCAGGAAGTCGGCTTCCTCGGGTGGACGTTCGCTGGCGCTGTCGACCAGGATCACATCCAGGCTGGGCGCACTGTCGTCGCGATCAAGATCAAAGCCCTTGAAGTGCAGCTGGGTGATGATCACCGCATGCAGCCCGATGGCCAGCATCAGCGCGATGCTGAAGGCATCGCTGTCACGGCGGGAGTGCACCAGGGTCCGGGCCATGCTCATTGCAGCAGTTGGTCGAACAGCATTCCGGCAATATTGATCCCGAACTGCGCATCCAGTTCACGCACACAAGTCGGGCTGGTGACATTGATTTCGGTCAGGTGGCCATCGATCACGTCGAGACCGGCAAACTGGATGTCGTTTTCCAGCAGCACCGGCGCAACCGTCTCGGCGATGCGCCGCTCGGCCGCGGAGATCGGCTGGCCTTCACCGCGCCCGCCGCGCGCCAGATTGCCACGGAAATCCGAGCCGCCCGGAATGCGCGCCAGAACGTAGGGCACGACTTGCCCCGCCACCACCAGTACGCGCTTGTCGCCTTGCGAAATCCCGGGCAGAAACTGCTGCGCCATGGCCGGACGCGTGCCGTCCGCGGTCAAGGTCTCCAGCATCACGTTCAGATTCGGATCCTCGGCCGAGGCCAGGAAGATGCCGCGCCCACCCATGCCGTCGAGCGGTTTCAATACCGCGCGGCCGCGCTGACCGACAAATCGGCGCAGCAGCTCTCGATCACTCGCAACCAGGGTCTCCGGGATCAGCTCCGGGAAACGGGCAATGGCGAGCTTCTCGTTGAAATCACGCAGTGCGCGGGGATTGTTGACCACACGCGCGCCGTCGGCGGCGGCCCGGTCGAGCAACAGCGTGGCGTAGAGGTAGTTATCGTCGACCGGCGGATCGCTGCGCATCAGCACCAGGTCACCGCGACCCAGCGCACGCTGTTCGGTTTCGATCACCTCGAACCATTGGCAGGGCTGATCCTGCAGCCTGACCCGTTGCAGCTTCGCGATGCAGTGCGAACCCTGCAACGACAGATCCCGTTCATTGGCGTACCAGACCGGCAAGCCGCGCCGCTGAGCCTCCAGCATCAGGGCGAAGCTGGTGTCCTTGACCGGCTTGATTGCGGCCAGATCGTCCATCACGCAAACCAGCGAATTGCTCATCAGGGCTCCAGATCTTGATCTTGCTCGCGGCCGCGGCCAAGTGTGACGGAATCGCCATTCCGGCGGCAACTTCGGCCCCTGCGATTGCTGCCCTCTCGATGAACACGGCGGGAAAAAAAGATTACAGGGACTGGATTCAATTGATTCAAGGGTTTAGACTTCGGACATAAAGTAGGTACTATAAGCTTCTGCCAGCAGGGACGACACCATCAGATGAGCGACGATTCATACAATACCGACCTTGCCGATCGCCGTGGGGAACTCAACGGTCTGAAGGTCATGGTCATCGATGACAGCCGCACCATTCGAAAATCGGCCGAGACCATGCTGGGCAAGGAGGGCTGCGAAGTCCTGACTGCCGACGACGGCTTCGAAGCGCTGGCATTGATCCAGAAGCATCATCCCGACCTGGTCTTTGTCGACATCATGATGCCGCGGCTGGATGGATACCAGACCTGCGCGATCATCAAGAACAACCAGCAGTTCCGGGATACGCCGGTGATCATGCTGACCAGCAAGGACGGTCTGTTCGACAAGGCGCGCGGCAGAATCGTCGGTTCGGACCACTACCTGACCAAGCCGTTCACGCGTGATGAGCTGCTGCAGGCGGTTCGGGAAAAGGCGCCGACACGAAGCGCTGCATGAACCAAATCGGTCGCAGTCAAGCAGCCGGAGCGTCAACGGGGAGTGGACGGCAGGGCATGACCGGCGTCCGATACTGATGAATTGAAAGGGAGGATCGAAGCGAATCCATGGCTACCAGAAAAGCGAAGTCGCTGTTCGGATTGCTGGCTGATTTCGAGCGCCGCAGCATGGCGCACGATGCCAGTGGCTCGAGCCAGCGTGACCGCGACAATACCTGGGACGGCGTGGTGTTCCGGCTCGGACCGCATCGCTTGACCGTCGGCATCACCGAGGTCGACGAAATCCTTCCCCTGCCGCAATCGACGCCGGTACCCGGCGCGACCGACTGGCTGCTCGGTCTGGCCAACGTTCGCGGCAACCTGGTCAGCATTGTCGATCTGGGCTGGTTCCTGTTCGGTTCGCGCACGCCAATCACCGCCCGGACCCGGTTGATCCTGACGCGCCTGCAGGGCCGCTACCTGGGCCTGATCGTCGACGAGGTATTCGGCCAGCGTCATTTCAACATCAACGATGTGGTGGATCAGCCGCTGGACGACGAAAGCCTGACCCATCGCATCGAACGAATCTTCACCCAGGGCGAGGAGCGCTGGGCCCGGTTCCGGATGAACCAACTTCTTACTGACCCGAAATTCCTCGATGGTTCGGCATGATGCGCGCCGGCCGGAATCCGAACATGAAGACCACCCCAACCAAGCGAACGCGTTTGACCGACCCTAGCGAGAGGCCGAGGCATGAGTAGCAAAGCAACCCCCATCACCGAACGCCGACTTTCACCGACCCAGGTTCTTTTGTTCCTGCTCCTGGTTGGCCTGGTCGGTGCGGTTTCGCTGAATTTCTTCCTGCTCAACCAGCGCAACGCGCAGGAAACCCAGTACCTGGCGCTGACCACGGAAATTCAGGTGCGTGCGCAGCAGCTGGCGAAGGCGGCCGGTGAAGCCGCAGTCGGTAACTTCGACGCCTTCGACGAGCTCGCCGAGACCCGAAACATCATTTCCGACTCGATCAACCAGCTGCGCAACGGCAATCCGGCCACCGCACTGCCACCGTCCCCGGCCCAGGTCAATGACGGCCTGACCACCCTGGAGCAGATCTGGCAGGGCATCGACGGCCAGGCCGAGCGCATCCTGACCCGCTCGCAACTGGTGCTGGACCTGGCCGATTCGGCGATTGCGTTCTCGACCAACGTGCCGCGCCTGCAGGCGCTGTCGGACGAGGCGGTTCAGACCATGATCCGCACCGGCACCCCGACTTCGCAGATCTATCTCGGCAGCCGCCAGCTGGTGCTGGCCGACCGAATGCTGCGTCGAGTCGGTGAAATTCTCGGCGGCGGCGGCGGCGCAATCACCGCAGCCGATGCCTTCAGCCGCGAAGCCGAATTGTTCGATCAGGTGCTGCAGGGCCTGATTCTCGGCAACGAGGAGCTCAACATCCCGGCCGTGCGCAATCAGCAGGTGCTGGCCGCCCTGGCCGAAATCCAGCCGGTGTTCGAAGAAGTCAAGATCGATGTCGACACCATTCTCAGCGGCTCCTCGGACCTGTTCGAGGTGCGCGAGGCCTCCGATGAGATCATTCTCGACTCGGCCGAATTGACCGATCAGGCGCGCTCGCTCGCGGTTGAATATGCCGGCTTTGGTGAGGGCCAGCTGTGGCCTTCGCTCACGGCCGGGATCGGACTGGCTGCGGCCGCGCTGCTGGTGCTGTTCTTCGTCGGTCTGAACCTCTACATCGTCCAGCGGCGGCGTGCGCTGGAAACCGCCCAGGTCAACCAGCGCAACCAGGAGGCGATCCTGCGCCTGCTGGACGAAATGAGCTCGCTGGCCGATGGGGACCTGACCGTCGAGACCACCGTGACCGAGGACGTCACGGGTGCCATCGCCGACTCGGTGAACTTCGCCGTGGAAGCGCTGCGCGACCTGGTGTCCGGGGTCAACTCGACCGCCCGGCAGGTGGCCGCGCAAGCACAGGAAACCGAGGCCACCACGACCCAGCTGGCCGAAGCTTCAGAGCATCAGGCCAACGAGATCCGGACCGCGACCGACACCATCAACGAGATGGCACGTTCCTTCGACGACATGGCCAAGCGTTCCAGCGAGTCGGCCGATGTGGCGCAAAGTTCGGTGCAGATCGCCAACCGCGGTGCCGATATGGTGCGCCAGACCATCACCGGGATGGACCAGATTCGCGACCAGATCCAGGAAACCTCGAAGCGCATCAAGCGTCTTGGTGAATCATCGCAGGAGATCGGCGATATCGTCGAGCTGATCAACGGCATCTCCGAGCAAACCAACGTGCTGGCGCTCAACGCCGCCATCCAGGCAGCCTCTGCCGGCGGTGCCGGGCGCGGCTTTGCAGTGGTTGCCGACGAAGTGCAGCGACTGGCCGAGCGCGCCACCAACGCCACACGCCGGATCGAGACCCTGGTGCAGACGATTCAGTCCGACACCTCCGAAGCGGTCACCTCGATGGAGACCACGACCGCCCAGGTGGTCAGCGGTGCACGTACCGCCGAGGATGCCGGTGAGGCGCTGGAATCGATCGAAAAGGTGTCGACCGATCTCGCCAAGCTGATTCTGGACATCTCGACCCAGGCGCAGCAGCAATCGCAAAACGCCGGCAAGATCGCGCGCCTGATGAACTCGATTCGAGACGTTTCGATCCAGACCTCCGAGGGCACGTCCAAGACTGCCAAGTCGGTGGTCAGTCTGGCCAACCTGGTCCGCGGCCTGCGCGAGTCGGTATCCGACTTCAAGCTGCCCGAGAGCGAGGATTGACCGGCTTGTCCACCGGCATTGATCGAGGCGTTGAACCACAGCCAGTGAGGTCGTCATGTTGAATGCATCGTCCGCAGCGCGAGCGCAGAGCGTCCTATGGACGCGGCCGTTCCTGGTCGAGCTCAGCGATGTGGTCCGACAGGCGCTTGAGTCCTGGGCCGGCGAAGCCGTGCCCGATGCACCCGATCTGGATCGGGCGCGATCGAGCGCGCGGCAGCTTGCCGCTACGCTGCAGACGCTCGGCATTCATGGTGCTGCGACGCTGGCCGCCGAGTTGAGCGAGGCGCTGGAGGCGATCGAACAACCCGACGCCGAGACCGCGACGGTGTTGCTGGAATCCATCGCGGTGTTGCCCGATTATCTCGAGCGTCTCGAAACCGGCGCACCGGATACCCCGGCCGTGCTGGTTCCATTCGTCGACCGCATGCGCGCGGCGGTCGGACTCCCGGCTCGCGTCACGACCAGCGGTGTTGCGGCGCTCGATGTGCTACGCATCGAGCCAAGCCATGAACTCGAGCCCGAAGCACTGCGACGGGCGTATCAGCGGGCGCTGCGCGATTGGCTGCGCGATCCACTCGAGATCAGCGAACTGCGCGAATTTGCCACTCGGCTCAAGACCTCGGAACTGCGGCCGGTAGCACGTCTCGGTGTGCTCACCGAAGCCGTTTTCGCCGGCCTTGCCGGACGCAACATTCGCCCCGGTCCGGGCCTGCAGGCGCACCTCGCCGCGCTCGACAAATTGCTGCACGATTGGCAGCAGAGTGGACGGATCGCGGCCGATGACACGGCGGTCGAAAAGGTCGCCGAAGGTTTGCTGAAAGATCTTCAGGCGGCCGAACCGGGCACGCCGGAGATCGATCAGGTACGCGCGCTGCTCGACGGCAATGAAGTTGTGGATGCCGCGGAACTTGAGCGCGCGCGCAGCGTTCTTTCCGGCCGAAACCGAGAACTGTTCACCGCGCTGGCCGAGGCTGCACGCGGCGAGTTGAATCGAGCCAAGGATGCACTCAACGAATTCCTGCTCGGCCGCAGCAGCGAGCAACCCGATATCGCCACCCAGGCGGGGACCCTGCAGTCGGTCGCCGAGAGCTTCGCGATGCTCGGTCTCGGTCGACTGCGCGAAAAGGTCCGGGCCCAGGCCGATCGTCTCGGTGACCTGACCGCCGATCCGGACAACCCGGTTCTGCTTGATGTTGCGCGCGAACTGCTGCTGGTCGAATCCGAACTCGACGAGGCGGTGCTGTTCCTGGGCGAAGCACCGGAGTCTGACCTGCTCGAAGGCGCAGGCGATCATCTGCCGAAGGCCGAGTATCGGCGGGTCATGCGCCAGTTGCTGCGTGAGTCACTGGAGGATATCGGACAGGCCAAGCATCTGCTGGATCAGGCGCATCGTGGCCAGGCGGAATCGGGTACGGTCGAGCGAGCGATGGAGATTCTGGCCCGGGTCGCCGGTGTACTGCGCATGGCCGGCCACGCGCAACCGGCGGAAATGATCGAAGCCAGCGTGCGCTGCATCGGCGAGGAAATGACCGGCGGCGCTGGTGATCCGACCCGGCTCGAAGCGCTGGCCGAAGCCCTGGTGGTGGTCGAGTTCTACCTCGACAGCCTGACCCGACTTGATAATCGTGGCGTCGAGTACCTTGAGAATTCGCGTCGGCGGCTGGTCGAAATGGGCTATCTCGAGGTAGCGGCCGAGCTAGCGACACAGCAGGCCGCCGACGACACGACGGCGGCCGACGAAGTCGAAGTCGAGGATCCACAGGACGCCGGCGACGGACTCTCGATCGTGCCCCTGGACAGCGACCGGGAGCTCGAAGCTGCCGACGGATTGGACGCATCGGTCGAATCGATTGCGGCCACCGAGCCCGAGCGCACGCAAGCGGCCGGCGATGAACTCGAAATTCTGCCGCTCGACGACACTGCGGAGACCGGAACGGAAGACCTGACCGAACAGCCCGAAAGCGAGACCGAAGCGTTCGAGGCCGGGCAGCCCGAATCACCGCCATCGACCGAGACCGGCGAAGACCGGACCGAGGCCGATCTCGAGTCCGAAGTCTTCGTGCCCGGTGGTTCAGCGCTGGATGATGACGACTTCGACCTGATGTCGATCTTCCTCGAGGAGTTCGACGAGGAACTGGCGACGCTGCAGGACCGCTTCCCGCGCTGGCGTGCCGAGCCGACCGACTCGGTCATGCTCACCGATATCCGCCGGTCCTTCCATACCCTGAAGGGTTCGGGCCGGATGGCCGGCGCGGTGCGGATCGGCGAGTTTGCGTGGGACGTCGAGCAGATGCTCAACCAGACCATCGACGGGCAGTATTCGCCCGATCAGGTGGTCGAACTCGTCGGCGAGGCAATTGCTGCGCTGCCGAGCCTGCGCGCAGCGCAGGTCGGACAAACGCCGGAACTGGACCCGGCCGCGATCGACGCCATCACCCAGCGGGTTCGTTCGGTCGGTGCAGTGACCGAATTGCCCGAACTGGAAGGTCTGGACGAGACACTGATCCAGTTGATGATCCGTGAGATCGGCGATCACCTCGAGACGATTGACCAATGGATCGAGGACAGCCACGCCCGGGGCTGGGCGGCGGACGTCCGGTCCGACCTGATCCGCGCCGTCCATACCATCAAGGGCACGCTGCGACTGGCACCGATCGGCAACGAAGCCGAAAGCATGCAACTGGTCGAGGAGTATTTGCAGGAGCTGCTGGATACGGATGCGCACCCGGCCGATGCCGCGATCGAGCTCATGACCCAATTGCGCGCGATGCTCGGCAAGCGCATGGCCCGCCTGAACCGGGAAGCGGTTTCTTCCGAGCACTTCGCAACCGATGGTCTGGCCGCGCAGGCGCGAAGCCTGTTGTCCGGGCTGCATCAGCTTGCTGATCGTCGCCCGGAGGCGATCGCCCCGACCGAAGACGAAAGCGAACTCGAAGACCAGATTGAAACTGAAGCTGAGCTGGAACCTGAAGCTCAGACCGAAGCCGAGCTTGAAAACGAGGTTGAGGCCGAAGCCGTGACCGGGCCTGAAGAGCTTGAAGACGAGATCGAGGTCGAAGCTGAAGACGAGGCCGAGGTCGAAGC
>NPIE01002987.1_pt2 | contig 21965 bp, 20 predicted proteins | sample 8637661 | NCBI WGS metagenome assembly NPIE01 (sample SAMN07420842, study PRJNA396082) | bioreactor metagenome | isolation source: sample BA12 brine-fed electro-methanogenic bioreactor BA | place: Japan: Kochi | collected 2016-12-09
GAGCAACCGTACCCTCCTTTCAACAATTCGCTCAATATTGAAAAGCAATCATTGACTATTTCCTAAATGGTTTATTTAGCAGGAAAGATAACCGTTTCAACTTCTAACGCGAACATAGCTTTTTTAAGGTGACTTTAAATCATGCCTATTGCACGTCAAATTTCGGCATTGACACATGCGACATCGGGGCAACTCTCTTAGACTTGCCGACCCTCGCCTACATTATAGTCATAATTTAGCTAAGGAGCATGCGCACTAAAGACCTGCTTGCGGCCTTCCTTATCGAACGCAATGACTTTATAGGCGTCTTTGCGATCGCCCATTTCCATACCGGGCGTCCCGACAGGCATCCCCGGCACAGCAATACCTAAAACATCGGCCTTTAAACTCAAGAGTTTTTCGATATCTTCGACAGGCACATGACCTTCGATCACATAATCGCCCACTATTGCCGTATGACAGGAAGCCAGTTCGCTGGGAACCCCATATTTACGCTTAACCGAGTCCACATCGTGAACAACATTATCAATCACATTAAAGTTATTATCCTTAAGATGTTTGACCCATTTTCCACAACATCCACATGAAGGGCTTCGATAAACCACAACATCCTTGGCCACTCCAATCTCGGCCAAGGCTAAGCGACCGGCAAAAACCAAAGACACCATCATCATTATCGTTAATATTTTTTTCATTCATTACTCCTATGGAATCGACATGAATTCATTTTATAGTTAAAGCATCACCGGGCCCTTGACTATACCTATCGCAGATCAAAATTCGGCACCGAAGACCCTATCGGGCGAGTGACAGCCCCTCCGCCACGCCTCGCACTGTCATTTACCGGGGCGGTGACCAGACTTCATGATCGTTACTGTGAAATTGCACGATGACCGGAGAACTCGACCGATAGGTGTCGAAATTCGATTAACAAAGATTATCTTTTTTTGCTAATGGTGAAGCGGCTCGCCCGTCATCGTCGCAATGATATTTCTAGCACCGGCATTTTCTCTATGTTCACATAAATAAACACCTTGCCATGTTCCCAACAACAACCGCCCCGAACCCACCGGTATTGTCAACTGACAGCCGATCATAATGTTTTTTATATGCGCTGGCATATCATCACTTCCTTCGAGCGTATGTTGATAATATGGTTCATTTTCCGGGACCGTTTTGGAAAAATAAGCCTCCATATCTATTCTGACATCGGGGTCGGCATTTTCATTAATCCCCAAAGACGCCGAGGTATGCTGGATAAATAGATGTAGTAACCCGCACTTGATCGCACCTATCTCGGGTAAACCTTGACGGATTTCAGGGGTGATTAAATGAAAGCCGCGTTTTTTTGAACTTATTTTAATTTGCTTTTGGATCCACATGACTTGTTTACTCGCTCGGCATTAATTTTTAATAGCCCCTAATCCAACTTAGCGCGATTTTTTCGGCATAGCCTGCCATGTTCCCAGCAATTCAGCTATCTTTTCCGCCGGAACCGGTCGACTGAATAAATATCCTTGTAAACGCTCGCAATCTTGGGCACACAAAAAGTCCATTTGCTCGGAATTTTCCACGCCTTCGGCGACGCTACTCAACTGCATGTTGCGCGCAAGATTAATGACCGCCGAAGCGATTGAGGCATCCACCGAATCGCGAGGCAGATTCAATACGAAATCATGACTGATTTTTAGGGTATCGATCGGAAAATGTTTTAAATACCCCAGAGATGAAACCCCCGTCCCGAAATCGTCGATTGCCACCTTGACGCCCATCCGCTTTAACTTGTGTAGAATTTCAATTGCTGAATCGACGCTCTCCATGACCATGCTTTCGGTCAATTCCAACTCTAACAACTCAGGTGGTAAGCTAAGCTCTTGTAAAATTTGCGCGATTTTTTCCACTAAATCGACTTGATGAAACTGTCTTGCTGATAAATTAACCGCCATCGTCATGGCCGCATAACCGGCATCGAGCCATTCTTTCATTTGGCGGCAAGCGGTTTCTATAACCCATTCGCCAACCGGAACGATCAAACCTGTCTCTTCCAGCAAAGGAATGAATTCTCCTGGAGAAACCAAACCAAGCTCTGGACTTTGCCAACGAATCAACGCCTCGACACCGGTCACGACGCCGGTTTGGACATCAATCTGAGGTTGATAATACAGTCTGAACTCCTCCCTTTCCAACGCTCTTCGTAAATTCGTTTCGAGCATTAACCGCTCATATGCTGCGGCATTCATATCCGCCGTATAATATTGATAGTTATTGCGGCCGTGCTTTTTCGCATGATACATCGCGACATCGGCCTGCTCCAGAAGTTTACTTCGATCGTTATTGAGCCCCGGATAAAACGTAATTCCGATACTCGTGGTGACAAAGACCTCATGTCCACCCACGCAAAACACCGAAGACAAGGCTTGAATAATCTTTTGCGCCACATGCTCGACATCTTCTTCACGCGTCATGCTCGACAAAATAACCGCAAACTCATCGCCGCCCAAACGGGCAATCGTATCGGTTTCGCGCGCGCATCGACGTAGGCGCTCGGCAACCGCGACTAAAAGCTCGTCGCCAATCGGATGACCGAGCGTATCGTTGATTAATTTAAACCGATCCAAGTCCAGAAACATGACGGCAATCATGCTCTTTCCACGCTGCGCTTGCAGAATGCCTTGCGCCAACCGGTCTTGAAACAACAGCCGATTAGGCAGTCCGGTTAACGGATCGTGATGCGCCAGATAATTCAGTCTTTCTTCGGATAATTTAAGTTCGGTAATTTCAGTAAATACCGCAACATAATGTCCGATTTTATCATCCGCTATATTAGGTACCGCGCTAATATTAACCCAGGCAGGAAACACCTCTCCGCTTTTACGGCGATTCCATATTTCTCCGCGCCATTGCCCCGTTTTATTAAGAATATCCCATAATTGACGAAAAAAAGCCTTACTATGACGTTCCGACTCGAACATCGCAGGCGTGCAGCCGATTATTTCCTCGGTACCATAGCCTGTGATTTCGCAAAATGCCTCGTTGACGCTGATTATATTGGTTTTGGCATCTGTAATCATGATGCCTTCGAGCGTACTTTCGAATACCGTGGCCGCCAAACGAAGTTTTAATTCGGTCCGTTTACGTTCTATCGCATAATGCAGCGAACGGTGCAAAAGCCCGCTGCTCAATTCGCTCTTGACTAGATAATCTTGAGCCCCCGCCTGCGCCAAATCCATTACCAGGTCTCGATCGTCGATCCCGGTCAAGACAATGATCGGCAGACTCGGTGCAACTCGATTCAAGCGTCTAAAGGTTTCCTGGCCAAAAGCATCCGGCAACGACAAGTCGAGCAATGCGATATCGAATTCTCTAGTTTTCAGAGCCTCAAGCGCATCTCCTAGTCGCTTGAAATGAAATAAATGAATCGGATCGGAGCTATTTTCGCTCAATAATTCACGCAGCAATATCGCATCCGGCTTATGATCCTCAATTACTAATATTTTCATCTCAACGGATAGCTATTTTAGTCTTGCGGACTCAAAAAATCATGCCGAGCAATTAATGCGGTTGCCTCGTCAACCGGAAGAGGCTTGCTATAGAGATACCCTTGCACCTCATCGCAAGCAATTCGGCGAGCCCACTCGAGTTGCGCTTGGGTTTCAATACCTCCCGCCAAGCCTTTGATGCTGAATACGTGAGCAATTTCGATAGCGGCCTTGGCTATCGCCGTCTCAGCCGAATCAGTTGACGCCTGAGCAATCATCGTATAATCAATTTTAATGGCATGAATCGGAAAGCGCGTCAACGTTTTAAATGAAATCGATCCGCTACCGAAATGATCCAACGACAGTTTCACACCGGCTCGGCTTAATCGGTCCAGCAGGAGAACGGAACGCTCCTCTTCTTCCCATAGCGCATCTTCGTTAAAATCCAACTCAACCAAAGACGGATCCACACGTAGCTGATCGATAGCACCCAATACACCATCGGCAAAACTATTATGACGAAATTGTTTTGCCGATATATTAATCGACACCGTCAATGGCGGGAAATTTTGGTCTTGCCAAACTTTGCATTGTTCGCAGGCTTTCCGTATGACCCATTCCCCGACAGGAACTATCAAACCGGTATCTTCTAAATCCTGCATAAACGAGGACGGCGTCAAAACTCCCCGATCGGGATGGCGCCAGCGTAACAAAGCCTCCATGCCAATGATCTTTCCGCTATGAACGTCGACTTCCGGCTGATAATACAATTCGAACTCACCGTTTTCGAAGGCATGTTCAAGTTGACGAACCTTTTTTATCTCATGCTGAACCTTGGCAGTCATTGCCGCCGAATAAAAACAATACCGGCTAATTTTTTCACTGCTCGAGGCTTTGGCTTTGTACATTGCCGAATCGGCCGCCCCGATTAGCTTTTCCAATTCATCGCTATCATCGGGATAAGTTGCGATTCCTAAACTGGCGCGAACGGCCATCACGGAACCGCCAAACTTAAACGGCTCGACCAAAGCCTTTAAAATCTTATCGGCAATCAAAGCCGCTTCCTCTGCGTTATTCAAACCATTGAGGATAATCGTAAACTCATCACCACCCATTCTGGCTACGCAATCGCTAGCCCTTACACTACCGGATAAACGTTTCGCAACATTTTTGAGTAATTCGTCGCCGGCATGATGCCCCAAAGAATCATTGATTTTTTTAAAGTCGTTCAGATCGAGAAAGATCAATGCTAATGATTTTTTCGAACGCCTTGCCCCGATCACATCATGTTTCAACTTATCGTAAAACAACTTTCGATTCGCTAGCCCGGTCAATACATCGTAATGAGCCAAATACTGCAATTGTTCCATCAAGCGCTTTCGCTCGATCGCATAACAGATTGCCCGTCTCAGTAACATACCTGAAATACCATGCTTGACCAGAAAATCCTGTGCGCCCAATTGCACGGAGCGTATTGCCAGCAATTCATCTTCCTCGGCGCTGAGCACGACTATGGGAACCATGGGGGCTGCAGCATGCACTCGAATCAAGGTATCGATCCCGTTACCGTCGGGCAACCCTAAATCGAGCAATATCGCCATAATGCCGCCTTTCGCCAAAATAGGAAAAGCATCGCTTAGCTGCCCAACCCTAATCAATTCAAAAGGCTGCTGACGCTCATCATTCGACTCCAGCAATACCTGAACCAATTTGACATCGCCAGGGTTATCCTCGATCAGCAAGACTTTAGCGGCAACCTGGTTCATTATTATTATGCTATTTCGGAAGGCAACTTGACGATGGTCAACCAAAACGTTTCGATAGATTGCACCACCTTGATAAATTGCTCTAAATCCACCGGCTTGTTGACATAACAATTGACATGCAGATCATAGGTTCTCAAAACGTCCTGTTCGGCTTCGGAAGAGGTAATAATGACAACCGGAATTCGCTTTAGACTCGGGTCGGCTTTAATTTCTTCCAAAACTTCGCGCCCGTTTTTCTTGGGGAGATTAAGGTCGAGCAGAATAACATCGGGCCGAGGGGCTTCGGCATACCTTCCCCGCCGTCTCAAAAAAGCCATGGCTTCCTCGCCATCGCCGACCACGTTCAAATTGTTTTTGACTTTACTCTCGGTTAAAGCCTCTTTGGTCAAGCGTACATCGCCCGGATTATCCTCTACCAGTAAAAACTCCGCGGCACGGCCGATCTCTTCCAGACTCATTGACTCATTTCCTCGCTTTTGATTTTTGGTAATACCACAATAAAAGTAGCGCCCCGACCGGGCTCCGATTCGACGCTAAGCGTTCCTCCGTGGCGCTCGACGATCTTTTTGCAGATCGCAAGGCCGATTCCGGTTCCGGGATAATCTTCCTTCGTATGCAAGCGTTGAAAAATCACAAAAATACGCTCAAAAAATTCAGGCGCTATTCCGATTCCGTTATCGTTTAATTCGACTCGCCAAAAATCGTCCGAGCATGATGCCGAAATATGTATTTTCGGTGATGCTTCACTACGGAATTTAATCGCATTGGCGATCAAGTTTTGAAACAATTGAGTCAATTGGACAGTATCGCCCATGATGGTGGGCAGGGTTGGCCGAACAATTTCCGCGCCGCTTTCCTCGACAGCGAGCCGTAAATTATCTAAGGCTTTTTGCAACACGATTTCGAGACTCACCGCCTCGAACGGTTTTACACGCGTTCCGACTCTGGAATATGCCAACAAATCGTTGATCAGGGTTTGCATTCGTGTCGCGCCATCGACCGCATAATGAATAAACTCGTCGGCATCGGCATCCAGCTTACCCTCATATCGGCGCGCCAATAATTGCGTAAAACTGGCCACCATTCGCAACGGTTCTTGTAAGTCATGCGATGCAACATAGGCAAATTGCTCCAATTCTTTATTGGATCTTGCCAATTCCTCGGTACGATGCTGCAAGGCTTCTTGCGCTTCGCGATAGGCGCTAATATCGGAAAATTCGATGACAAAATGAGTCGCCTGATTATTATCATCCATCACTGCACTGACATTAACCCAGGCTGGAAACGATTTTCCGTCACGTTTTTGCAAATACGTTTCGCCTTGCCAAGGCGATCCGACTTTAATGCCCTGCCAGTAGTCGACAAACACGTTCCGCTCTTGCGGTGCCAATAAATTTGTCACCGACAAACGCAATAGTTCCTCATGCGAATAGCCCGCTATCGATGATACTTTAAGGTTCGCATGCAAAATGCGCCCCCGAGTATCGCTAATTAGCACACCCTCGACATTGCTTTCGAACACTTGAGCCATGAGTCTGAGCATATCGTGATCGGCCTGAAAATACGCATCGATCGCTAATTCGATATCAAACAAAATAACTTTAATAACGGCCAATAAGGTATCGAAGCAATCCGCGTCTTCTTTAAGCGGAGTGCTTTGCATTCGATCGAAAAGCCAAGCCAGGTAAAAATGATAAGCGCCAATATACCATTGCGGCTTTAAGCCGATTCGATGATGCGTTGCGCCGATTTGCACCCTATCCTTGGCATAATCGCGGTCGTATTTCCCTTCAATCAAACGTTGAAAGTAGGCTACTTGCTTGCTTTTCAGGCGTTCGACTTTCTCAGGATCCGATAAAAGCTTTCGCGTTTCCTCGAACTTTAACATCTGCACATAAAAGTCATCGAGAAAGTCCATGCGAACGTCTTTCAACCGGGCATGTAAGTTTTTTAGCAACTCGATATCGCGAGTCGATAATTGGATAAGCTCTAGACGATCGGAAAGCTCCTGATCGCCTAGCGCTCGTAATGAGCTTAAGTCGTCCATAAATGAATTAGATCAGCATTCTCATGGTTATTTCAAATGCCACTTTGTACATTTTTGGCGAGATAAAAACCAGCAATGATTGATATTTTTGGGCATTAGCACATGGAGGCGTCAGAGTATTCGACAAAGGCGTTGTCAGCAGGGATGCAGGCACAGCCCTTACAGGGACCTGTTCACCCATCACCTAAATTCCATAATCCATTGGCTATGTTTAACTATCTTAGATAATTTAAGTCTGGGTACACGGCGTCCTTGAACATAGGTTTTGGGCAAAGCCATGACGCGGGGCTATTTTTTTTTCGCATGCTTGACCAGTCTTTGCTTCTTCTTGACTTGACGATCGGTCAACTTATTCTTGATTCCGGCGAACGGATTGATCGGAGACTTGAATTCGAGACGGATCGGCGTCCCTTTAAGACCCAAACGGTCACGGAAATAATTCATCAAAAACCGTTTATACGATCCTGGTAAGGCATCGGTCTGCGTACCGTGTATCACTACAACCGGTGGATTTCTGCCGCCTTGATGCGCATATTTCAGCTTAATGCGTCTTCCATGAACTAGCGGTGGTTGGTGTGTAGTCACCGCATCCTTCAAAAAGTTGGTCAGCACCGGCGTCGACATGTCGATCATCGCCGCATCGTATAACTCATGCACGACATCGAACAATTTACCGACGCCACTTCCGTGCAAAGCGGAAATCGGATGCTTTTGCGCAAAATCGACGAAAGAGAGTTTAATGTCCATCTGGCGTTTGATCAGATCCTTTTGATCGACGCCCAAGCCGTCCCATTTATTCAAGCCGATAATCAATGCCCGCCCTGCTTCCAAGACTAGCCCCAACAAATGCGCATCCTGATCGGTCACGCCTTCGGCGGCATCGATCAAATAAATGACCACATTGGCTTTTTCGATCGCTTGCAATGATTTAATGACACTGAACTTTTCAACGGTTAGTGCAATCTTAGACCTCCGACGCATCCCGGCCGTATCGATCAGCGTAAATTTTTGACCGTTACGTTCAAACGGAATATAGATACTATCGCGAGTCGTACCCGGCTCATCGAAAACGACGACCCGTTCTTCTCCTAATAACCTATTGACCAGCGTCGACTTACCGACATTTGGCCGCCCGACGATTGCAATGCCGATTCCGGCATCGATCTCGGCTTCGTCCGCCTCTGCCATAGGCAACAATTCATCGACATGCGCCAATAACTCGAAAACGCCGCGTCCATGTGTCGCTGCGATTTTATAAGGCTCGCCAAGCGCCAGCCCATAAAAGTCCGCGACAGCCGCATTCGCGTCGACACCGTCGATTTTATTGACGACTAAGACAACCGGCTTATCGAGTTTTCTAAGATTTTCGGCAATGCTTTGATCGGAGGCATTGAGCCCTTCGCGCGCATCGACGATAAAAAAAACCACATCGGCCTCATCGAGCGCGACTTGCACTTGCTTTTTGGCAAAGCTGTCGATACCGTCCGCATCATCGGCAAGCCCGCCGGTATCGACGACCAGACAATCACGCTGACCGCGTTTGACTCGACCGTATTGCCGGTCGCGAGTCAACCCCGGATAATCGGCGACTAAAGCCTCGCGGCTTCTTGTTAAATAATTGAATAATGTCGATTTACCGACATTGGGGCGCCCTACTAGGGCAATCACAGGTAACATATTTATAATAACCGTGCCTTTAATGCGGCAAGAACGCCGTTTTTTGCATAGACATACAGCACGTCGTCAACGACGACCGGCTGCGCGTCGATCGCCGCATCGGTAATCCGAATGCGCCCCATCTGCCTGCCGTCGCTTTTAGACAACCAATGCAGATACCCTTCGAAATCGCCGACCACGACATAATTAGCGTAGGCTACCGGCGCAGTTAGCTTTCGTTGATGAAGATCGCTTTGCTTCCATAATGAAGCACCGTTACGTTGGTCGAGTTGCCATACATCGCTGCTGACATCGCTTATATAAAGATAACGCCAATCATGACTCATGCCGGTATAAGACGAAACATCGGCATTACGCCAAATAACATCGCCATTTTGCTCCAGTACCCCACTCGTTCCACCGCGATAACTGGCAATAAAAATCACGCCATCGGTTGCGACCGGGTCAACAACTAAATCTACCAGTCTTTCAATTTCGGTTCGTCCGCCCGGAATTGCAATACTGGTTTCCCAAATATGCTTACCGTCGGTTAGCCTCAACGACAATAATTTTCCGTTCGCAAACCCGCAGATGACATTTTCATTGAGCACGATTGGTGCGCCGATACCGCGTATACTCAATGCCGGGACGCTCAGCTCGTATTCCCAAAGCGTGGTGCCATCGGCTTCGTTCAAAGCCATCACTCTACCGTCCGTAGTTCTAACTATAACAATACCTTGCGACACAACCGGAACCGAAATCACTTCGCTCGACACCGGAACGGTCCAGCGCTCTGAGCCATTGCTCATGTTCAGCGCCACAACATTGCCGTCGCTAGTACCGAGCACGACGGTCGAATCGGAAACGCCTGGGCCGCCGGCAAACTTAGCCTCGGTATCGGCTTCCCAAATCTCTTCTCCGGTTTTCAAATCCAACGCCAAAGCCAGTCCTTTAGTATCGGCGGCAATGATTTTTCCGTCATGAACTGCCGGAATCAACTTTAAAAATTTCTCGCCGGCTCCCGACCCGACCGACTCTTTCCAGAGATACTCCACTTCAATTTCAGGCTCATACTGGGTAAGTTCGCTCGGCGGGTCGGTGTTGTCCTCACCACCTAAAAAATAATCGGTAATCCCGCTTAACGATTCCAGCGCGGTACAACCCACCATGCTCAAGACCAACAGAACGGCAAGTAATAGTCTCATTTATTGATTAACAATGATTTCAGCTTCGGTAATATCATCCAACTTAAATTGCAATAACGGTGATTTATGCCCGGTGCGCAATGCGGCTTGATAAGCCGTCCGCGCTTCTCCCAAGCGATCGAGCGCAACATACAAATCGCCCTTCAGCTCTTCATAAGCCCCGGAGAATCCGTCACTGTACTTGGCTTCGGCAATCATTTGTAAACCTTGTTCATACTCGCCCTTTGCCAGCAAAATACGAATCAAGCCGAGCCTTGCAACTTGAGCAATTTCGTCGCTGCCCTTTTTTGCAACGGCTTCGAGACTTTGTTGCGCAGCGGCTAAATCACCCTGCTGCACTTTGATTTTCGCATCGAATAGACCGGCGTAATCGTTGTAAGCAGTACCACCGAATTGGTCCTGTATCCGTTCGGCGATTTTTTCGGCAGACTCCAAATTACCTTCGTTTTGCGCATTCAATAATTGCGCATACAAAGCCGATGCTTGCAAAGCCTGGTTTTGCTTGTAATCCTGCCAGATATTCCAGCCGACGATAATCACAATACCGACAATTACGCCGGTAATCGTAGATCGTCCATTTTCTTTCCACCAACGCTTAAGGGCTTCGACCTGTTCTTCTTCTGTTTCGTATATTGCCATAAATACTCTATCGTGCTTTTGCTAAAAATTTAGTACGTTCCCAAGCTCTTGTTTGGGAATGCAGTACAAGAAGCTCCAGCTTCTCGAAAACGGTAAGCAAGAGCTTAACTAAAGGGTTTCCCAAACCAGAGAGCCTGTGAAAGCGCGTAGGATGCGGTAAACAACGTGCGCTGCATCGGCCGCGATCAATACGGTTCGCGCCTCACCGCATCTTGCAAGCCTCGTCAAGCAGAGCTTGAAGATAGGCATTCCCAAGCTGGAGCTTGGGAATGAGACAGCAGACCCGATCCATAAACTTTGTCTTATCCGATTTCAATTCCTGCCTTACCGGCGATTCAAAAACGACTTTTTAAAAATTCCAAAGCTTGCAGTAGCATCAGATTTTGCTGATCCTGATTCTGACGCAGCGCTTTAATACCCACTTCGCCACGCATCGCTTCATCGTCACCCATGATCAAAGCATATTCGGCGCCGCTTTTATCGGCTTTCTTGAATTGACTTTTAAAACTACCGCCGCCGCAATTAATTTGCAATTTTAATCCGGGCAACTCATTGCGAATAGTCTCGGCCCATTCCATGCTAATTCGCTCTGCTTGTTCGCCGACTCGAATCATATAAACGTCGACTACCGGTTTGATCGGCAAACTCGGCAAAGTTTCCATCAAAGCCAAAATACGCTCCATTCCCATCGCAAAACCGACCGCTTGATTGGCTTTTCCGCCCAGTTGCTCGATTAAGCCGTCATAACGACCGCCCGCACAGATCGTGCCTTGCGCGCCTAATTCGGTCGTCACCCATTCGAAAACAGTCTTACTGTAATAATCGAGGCCTCGCACCAAACGAGTATTCAGGACAAAGTCGATACCCAATACCTTCAAAGTCTCGGTTAACGCCTTGAAATGCGCTTGACTGTCGCTGCCCAAAAAGTCGGTCAGTTCGGGCGCATTAGCGATCAACTCGCGCATCCCTTCATTCTTACTGTCAAGAATCCGTAGCGGATTCGTGTGCAAACGCCGGCGACTATCTTCGTCGAGTAATTCAAGATGCTCGCTGAAATAATCGATCAACTTCTCGCGGTATACCAACCTTTCCTCGATTGTACCGAGCGTATTGAGCTGTAATTCGACTTTATCGGCAATCCCTAAACGCTGCCAAAAACGATGGCTCAGTAGAATCAATTCCGCATCGATATCGGGCCCCGACATACCGTAAGCTTCGACGCCCAATTGGTAAAACTGGCGGTAACGGCCTTTCTGCGGACGTTCATGCCGAAACATCGGCCCGTAATACCATAACCGATGCATTTGATTATGCAATAAGCCATGCTCGAGCGATGCTCTCAAACAACCTGCCGTGCCTTCGGGGCGTAGCGTCAACGAATCGCCGTTACGGTCATCGAAGGTATACATTTCTTTTTCGACGATATCGGTCACTTCACCGATCGAGCGCTTGAATAACTCGGTTTTTTCGACGATCGGCAGCCTTATTTCACTGTACCCGTAGGATCCTAATACTTCCGAAATTATCCGTTCGGCATGCTGCCAAAGCGGCGATTGATCCGGCAGAATGTCATGCATTCCGCGGATTGCCTGAATATTATTTGCCATGTTTTAATTTTTCTTGCGTTGAATAAATCCGTGTGGTTTCTTCCGCCAACGGAAATGATTCCATCAATTGTTTTTTGTATCGCTCGGCGGCCTCTTTATTACCGAGCGCCCGTTCGGTTTGGTAGGCATACCACAGCGCTTCGGCAGTTTGCCGGGAAACACTACTATAGCGCTCATAAAAACCCTTTGCCGCCCAATAATCGCCATTTTGATAGCTGAGCTTTTGCATCGCTTGAAGCGCCGGCGCATAATCGGGTTGCCGCTGTAAGGCCTGCCTCAGATAGGCTTCGCCTTTCGTAGACTTCTTTTGCGCCAATGCACAACGCCCTGCATTCGTGGCCGCAAGCCACTGGCGGTTATTCAAAGGACTACGCACCGCTTTATCCAAATAAGCCATGCCTTCCTCGTACTCGCCGCGTTCGCACAGAAAACGCCCGAAATTATTCAATACGCTCAAATCTTCGGCATTCAATTTCAAGGCATACTCGTAACTCTCCCAGGCCGACTCCTCTTCATTAAGCTTTTCATATAAAAATGCCAAGGCATTATATGCCTCGACATTTTTTGAATTTAAATCGATAGATCGCTCCAAATGCTGCTTAGCAATGGCCAGCTTATCCATGCTCATATAGCGAACCCCCAATTGCAACTGGGTATCGGCAGCTTCCACGTTGTCCGTTCGAGAATCGAACAAAGAACATGCAGCCATTGCAAGTAACACACTGAGTACCGAAATCAAGCGGCAAAATAGAGCTGTCCTATGCGGCACGTTCAGATCCCACCAACTGTAACTTTAAGTGACGGCGGCTTTTATCCTGAACTTTGCCGACCAACTGCCCGCAGGCGGCATCGATATCATCGCCGCGCGTCTTTCTGATCGTCGTGACCATGCCCGCATTATGCAAAACAGCGCGAAAACGATCGATCGCATCGCTACTCGAACAACGATAGGACGAATTCGGAAAAGGATTGAAAGGGATTAAATTGATTTTCGACGGCACGGTTTTCAAAAGCTTGACCATTGCCTTGGCATCCTGAACAGAATCATTAATGCCTTCGAGCATCACATATTCGAAAGTAATCCTACGACGCGGGGAACGAATAACATTGTCGCGGCAAGCCGCCAGTAATTCCTTTAACGGGTATTTCTTATTGATCGGCACTAATTCGTTACGAAGCTCGTCGGTCACGGCATGTAAAGACACCGCCAGACTAACATCGCAAACTTCGGTCAAACGGTACATCGCCGGTACGATGCCGGATGTACTGATCGTCACGCGCCGCTTCGACAAACCATAGGCGAAATCGTCCATCATCAGATTCATTGCGGCCACGACATTGTCGAAATTAAGCAAGGGCTCGCCCATGCCCATCATTACGACATTGGTGATTTTTTGCGCCGAACCCAAGCGCTTTTGCGCGGCGAACAACTGCCCGATAATCTCGGCCGTCGTCAGGTTTCGATTAAACCCTTGCTGGGCGGTCGAACAAAAGGTACACGCCAATGCGCAGCCGATTTGCGACGATACGCACAAGGTACCCCGTCCTTCTTCCGGTATAAATACCGTCTCGATCCGGTTTCCGCAAGAAGTCTCCAAGACCCATTTACATGTGCCGTCCGATGCGATTTGTTCGAGCACGATTTCGGGCGTATCGAGCGAGCATTGTTCGGCTAGCTGCGCGCGCAAGGCCTTACTCAGATTGCTCATTTGCGAAAAATCCTCGACGCCTTCCTGGTAAACCCATTTGAGCAACTGTGTCGCGCGAAAAGGCTTTTCGCCGATCTCGATAAAAAAGGCTTCTAGGCCCTTTCTGTCGAAATCGAGCAAATTGATTCTATTCAGTTTAGCGGGTGCGAGGGCAAAGTTCATTTTCTGTAAAAAAGAAAGCGATTTCTTGCTGAGCGGTTTCAGGCGCATCGGAACCGTGTACGGCATTAGCGTCGATGCTGTCGGCGAAATCGGCACGAATCGTTCCGGGCGCTGCTTCTTTAGGATTGGTCGCACCCATTAAATCGCGGTTTTTCGCAATCGCATCTTCGCCTTCCAAAACCTGCATCATGACAGGCCCCGTAATCATAAAATCGACCAAGTCTTTGAAGAAAGGACGTTCTTTATGAACGGCATAAAAACCTTCGGCCTGATCACGGGTCATGTGCAGCATTTTCGCGGCAATAATTTGCAAACCGTTTTTTTCGAAACGGCTGTAAATTTCGCCAATGACGTTTTTCGCGACTGCATCAGGCTTAATGATTGAAAAAGTACGTTCTATTGCCATTCTTAAATAACTCCAAATTGTATTAAAAAAAATTAAACTAACGAATTACATCCGATTGGTAATCATTCTATCGTTCCCACGCTCCAGCGTGGGAATGCATACCGATCTTGCCTCGGCTGACAAGGTATGGGTTCCCACGGAGGACCGTGGGAACCAGAAAAACGCAAACACAGCCTTTTCTATGCCAGGACCTATTCACTATTCACTGCTAACTGCTAAGGCAAATCATCAACATCGGTGCCTTCCTTGACCGGCACCATCAAATCTTTTTGCGTAATCCCTAACGCCAGCACGATTGGACTCGCAACATAGATGGAAGAATAAGTCCCTATCAAAATACCGACCAACAAAGCGACCGAAAAATTATGAATGATTTCGCCGCCTAGTACAGCCAATGCGATCAACACTAAAATCGTTGTGAACGAGGTCATCAGAGTTCGGCTCAAGGTTTCATTCAAGGAAGTATTCATCACTTCCTCGGAACCGACTTGCCTTAAAATCCTAAAATTGTCGCGAATTCGATCGAATACGACGATCGTATCGTTTAGCGAATAACCGATGACCGCTAAAACGGCAGCCAGTACCGTCAAGTCGAATTCAAGCCCGAACAGCGAAAAAAAGCCAAGCGTTATAATGACATCGTGAATCAAGGCCGCAACCGAGCCCAATGCAAATTTATATTCGAAACGCCACGCGATATAAATCAACACCCCGAACATCGAATACAGCATCGCCAAACCACCGTCTTCTGCCAATTCATCGCCGACTTGCGGTCCGACGAATTCGACACGGCGCAATTCGGCCGGTTCCGCCGTTTTTTTATTGATCGCAGCAACGACCCGCGCGCTGAGCTCGGCACTAGACACAGTCTCATCTGGCTTCAAGCGAATCAAGACATCCCTGGCGCTACCGAAATGCTGCACCATTGCGTCTCCAAACCCTTCATCGGCAAGCGCCGCGCGCATCACCGTCAAATCGGCCGCATCTTGATAAGCGACCTCTACTAGTGTACCGCCGGTAAAGTCGATGCCCATCTTTAAACCTTGAATCGCCAGCGACCCGATCGAAACCAGCAGCAGCAACGCGGAAATAATATAGGTCCACTGACGCTTTCCCAAAAAATCTATCGTTTTATTATTCATAATCAGTCTTCTTAAATCCGAAACGCGCCTAAATCGACAATTTCTCGACACGGCGACTGCCGTAAATCCAGTTAATCACCATCCGGGTACCTAAAATCGCCGTGAACATCGACGACAAAATACCGATCGATAGTGTCACCGCGAAACCTTTAACCGGCCCCGTGCCGAAACCGAACAAGACCAAGGCCACCAAAAGCGTCGTGATATTGGCGTCGAAAATCGTCCCGAAGGCTTTTTCGTAACCGGCAAAGATACTCGATTGCGGCGTATTACCGTTTTTGATTTCTTCGCGAATGCGCTCGAAAATCAGCACGTTCGCATCGACAGCCATACCGATGGTCAGCACGATCCCGGCAATGCCCGGCATGGTCAGCGTGGCTTGCAACATCGACAAGATTGCAATGATAACGACCAGATTGAAACCTAGCGCCAGATTCGCGACCAGACCGAACACGCGGTAATAAGCCGCCATGAATAACAACACCAGAACAAAACCGACCATGACCGATCTCATGCCTTGGTCGATATTATCTTGACCGAGGCTCGGACCGACAGTGCGCTCTTCGACAATATCGACCGGCGCGGCCAAGGCGCCTGCTCTAAGCAATAAAGCCAAATTACGGGCTTCGGTCGTACTATCGAGACCGGTGGTTTGGAAACGCTTACTAAACGCATCGCGAATCGTCGCGACGCTGATCACTTTTTCAACCTTTTCCTTGGTCCGAACTTTTTCGCCGTTAACTTCACGCGTTTTGACTTTATATTCGACGAACACGACCGCCATCGGCCGGCCGATATTCTCGCTGGTCATCTTGCCCATTTTCTTCGCGCCGATACCGTTCAAGGTCACGAATACCGAAGGCGAACTGTTTTGATCCAAACCGGACGAAGCGTCGACGATCTGATCGCCGGTCACGATGATGCGTCTATCTAATAGAATCGGATTACCGTTTTTCTCGTAATAGATACGGCTGCCGACCGGCGGTCGTCCTTTCAATGCTTTTTGAACGTCATGTTCGACGTCGACCAAGCGATATTCCAATGTCGCCGTCGTACCTAGAATATCCTTGGCACGGGTCGTGTCCTGAATGCCGGGTAATTGCACGACGATACGGTTGTCGCCTTGCTGTTGGATGACCGGTTCGGCGACCCCGAGCTCGTTGACCCGGTTACGCAAGGTCGTGATATTTTGCGCCAGTGCGAATTTTTTGACTTCTTTTTGCTCGGCCTCGGTAATCCTGAGCCAAAGCTCGTTCTCGACATTCGGCCGTTCGATATTCAGTGTCGAAAAATCCTTGTCCAGCACCGCGACTGCGGAATTGGTGTCTTCTTCACTTCTCAATTTAACGCGGATATAGCCGGTCTCTTGCGACACAGACTGGTAACGGATTTTGGCATCGCGCAAGGCGGAACGAACGTCATCATTATAACGTTCTTCGGCTTGCTTAACCGCGGCATCCATATCGACTTCAAGCATAAAATGAACGCCGCCGCGCAAATCAAGACCTAGATACATAGGGCTTGCGCCAAGCGTCCGTAACCAACCGGGTGTTGCCGGCGCCAAGTTAAGCGCGACAGTAGCATCGTTCCCCAATTTATCCCTCAGTAAATCCGCAGATTTCAATTGGTCGTTGGTATCATTGAAACGAACCAAGATACTTCCATTACCGGTTTCAACTTCTTTAATGGTCATTCCGGCTTGCTTGACCAATTCTTCTATCTGCTGAACCTGGTCGGTCTCGACCGTACTGACATTCGAGAAGGACACCTGAACCGACGGATCGTCGCCGAAAAGATTGGGTAAGGCATAAATAAGCCCAATCAAAAAGACGATCAGGATTAATAGATTTTTCCAGAGTGGGAAACGATTTTGCATTTTATTATTCCGACTTTTAACCCGCTATCAAACTTTCGGTTTTTTGGCGATCGCTTTATAGGTGCCTTTCGGCATTAAACTGCCAATGGCATGGCGTTGAACCTGAATAAAGACATTCTCGCTGATTTCAAGCTTGACAAAGTTATCGTCTAAATCCGCGACCTTACCTAAAACACCGCCAGTCGTCACGACTTCGACGCCTTTGGTCAACGAGTCGATCATCTGTTTGTGCTCCTTGCTGCGCTTAGATTGCGGTCGCAGGAACAAAAAATAGAAAAACACCAGAATTCCTAGCGGAAACAGCAACCCTTCAAAACCGGGTTGCTGAGCCGCCGGCGCGGCTTGCGCCATGGCATCGGAAATTAAGAAACTCATTGTTATCCTCTTTTATAGTAGTTGTTATACAAAAAGGCCGCCATTATGCCACATCGGGAACGTTTTTACCTCGTTGTTGATAAAACTGCTTGACATAATCATCCAAGCTCCGAGTTTCGATCGCCTGCCGAAGTTCCTGCATCAATTGCAAATAATAATAAAGATTATGAATCGTATTGAGCCGCGAACCGAGCATTTCGCCGCACTTATCCAAATGCCTCAGGTAAGAACGCGAATAATGCCGACAGGTGTAACAGCCGCAATTTTCATCGAGCGGCCCGGTATCGAATTGATAACGGCTGTTGCGGATTTTAATGACACCGCTGCGCGTAAACAAATGGCCGTTTCGGGCATTACGGGTCGGCATTACGCAATCGAACATATCGACGCCTCTTCTTACCGCCTCGACCAAATCTTCGGGCGTTCCGACGCCCATCAAATAACGCGGCTTATCGGACGGCATCATCGGCTGCACGACATCGAGCATCGCCAGCATTTCTTCTTTCGGCTCGCCGACCGACAAACCGCCGATCGCATAGCCGTCGAAACCGATATCGACCAAGCCCGCCAACGATTCTCGCCTTAAGTGCTCATACATGCCGCCCTGCACGATACCGAACAAGGCCGAAGGATTCTCGCCATGGGCCTTCTTGCTGCGCTCGGCCCAGCGCAAGGACAGGCGCATCGAATCGGCGGCCTGGTCGACCGATGCCGGATAAGGCGTGCATTCGTCGAAAATCATCACGATATCGGAACCTAAATGCCGTTGCACCGCCATCGATTCTTCCGGACCCATAAAAATCGAACTGCCGTTGATCGGCGATTTGAAGGTTACGCCCTGTTCGGTGATCTTGCGCAACGCACCGAGACTAAAAACTTGAAAACCGCCCGAATCGGTCAAAATCGGCTTATCCCAATGCATAAAATCGTGCAAATCACCGTGCGCGTTCATGACCTCAATACCCGGCCTCAACATCAAATGAAAGGTATTGCCGAGAATGATTTGCGCACCGACGTCGTTCAATTCTTCCGGCGTCATCGCCTTGACCGAACCGTAGGTGCCGACCGGCATAAAAACGGGCGTTTCGACAACACCGCGCGCGAAAGTCAGGCGGCCGCGCCGCGCAAGGCCGTCCGTATTGAGTAAATCGAATTGCATATCAAAAATGAGAAGCCGAGCGAAGTTCCGGCAGATTCAGCCTAAAAGCGCGCTATTATATCGGAGTGTCCAATTTTCTGTCAGATATTAGCCACGGCAAAACGTTCGACTACCACCGCTTACTTCATCAACCGAGCAACAGCCGCTCGGCGCTATCCAAGTTGCCGGGCGCTCCGAACAACACGACGACATCGCCCTCGGCGATGACCACATCAAGCGGGTTCTCCTCTCTGTTGCCTTGCCGGACCAGCGACGAAATCGTCACGTCGTCGAAAACGAACTCGGACAGTTTTTTACCGACCCCCTTGCTCCCCGCTACGATTAAAATAGACCGTAAACCGTCTGCTGTCAGAGTATCCGGAGTATCCAAAGACGCATCCTCGCCGGGATACAATTCGCGCAGCAGCCGGTATCGGCCGGCCCGCTGCTGTTGCATGCGGCGCACGACACGATTAAACGGTACATTCAGCAATAACAAGGCATGAGACGCGATCATCAACCCGGCTTCGAGCACCTCCGGCACAACTTCGGTCGCGCCGGCCTGCCGCAATTCATCAACATGAACCTCGTCACGCGTTCGCACCATGACAGGCAAATCCGGACGCAATGTACGAACATGATGCAGAATCTTTTTCGCCAACAACACATCGTCGTAACTGATCACGAGCAATTTGGCGCTATCGACGCCCAAGGCCTCCAGAATGTCCCGCTCCGACGAGTCGCCGTAATAGACCGGCTCACCGGCGACATGAGCCTCTTTGATACGCGTTGAATCGAGATCGACCGCAACATAAGGTATTTTTTCTTCTTCGAGAAAATGACCGACACTCTGTCCGATACGACCGTAGCCGCAAATGATCGCATGATCGTGCAAATGTTGCGTCGCCTCTGAACTGACTGGAAAAGTTTCGGGATCATTTTGACGCCTTATCGACCTTCGTACCAACAAGCCGGCCAGAACATGGTTGTATCGAATCAAAAATGGCGCCGCGATCATCGAAAACAACACCGAAGTAAAGACGATCTGTGAATATTCATTGGCAATGGCATTCACATCGAGCGCGATCGCGAGCAACGCAAAACCGAACTCTCCGCCGACCGCGAGCAAGAACCCGGTACGCCATGCGGTCAGACCGTCGAGCCCCGACCAACGCACGATCAACGTCACCAACAGCGTTTTCGACACCAGCATCGCGACGGCGCCTAACGACGCCCATTGCCAATTCTGAGGAATCGCGGCAGGATCGAACAGCATGCCGATGCTTACGAAGAACAAACCGATCAAGACATCGCGAAACGGCCTGATCGTCGATTCAACCTGATGGCGAAACTCGGTCTCACCGAGCATCATGCCGACCAGAAACGCACCGAACGCCATCGACAAACCCAGCTGGCTGGTCGTCCACGACGCCAACAGCGATACGAATAGCACCGTCAGCGTGAACAGCTCGGTGGAACGCCTGGCCGCGACGCAATGAAACAACGGGCGAAGCAACCATCTGCCCAGTATGAAAACCAGCAAAAACGCGACAATAGCCTTGGCCATTGCCCAGCCAAGCGATTCGAACAACACGCCGGCATCATCATCGAGCACGCCGAGCACCGGAATGACAACAATCAAAGGCACGGCGGTCACGTCTTGAAACACCGACATCGCGACACCCAATCGGCCGTGCCGGCTATTTTCCTCGCCCTGCTCGGCGAGTTGTTTGCTGATGATCGTCGTCGACGATTGCGCAAACACCGCGCCGATCACGAACGAAGTCGCCGGCGGCAAGCCGAGCAGCCAACAGCCCGTCCCGATCAACACCGTTGTCAACACAACTTGCCCGGTGCCGAGGCTCAACACTTGGCCTCGCAACGCATGAATCTGCGGCAACGAAAAACTCAGCCCGATCGTGAACAACAAAAACACGATGCCGAATTCGGCGACTTCCCGAATCTGTTGAACGTCGATGACCGGCCCCGGCGTATGCGCGCCGAACAGCACGCCGACTATCAGATAGCCGAGACTTGAAGGAATGTGCAGTTTCTGAAACAGGATGACGGCGGCCACGGACGTGCCGAGCATCAATAATATCTGCACAAATACTTGTTCTATCATGGGTCGGTGCGCTTGTTTTCGAATAAAATGTTAAATAACTCAAAGCAACGGCAGTCGCTCATACGAACGGCTTCTTTTTTTCCAGTTCTTTGACATGCTCGCTGAGCCCTAAGGCCTTGTCGACATCGAGCTGAATCGCGATGCCGGTGCCGAGACTTTCATCGAGATTACCGGCTTCGGTAACCGCCTCCAAAATACGTTCGGCCCGCCTCGCCTCGGCCAGTATCAGCACGACCGCGCGCGGGCTCAATATTTCGAAACCCAAAATACCGACGACTTTTTCGAGACCTTGCCCACGAGCCTTGCTGATGATCGTCGCGCCGGTCGCACCGGCGTTTCTCGACGCGTCCATAACGTCTTCAACCTTGTCCTCATCGACAAAGACCATAATCAATTTAAATAACATAAAACCTCCTTTTTTCTTACTGTGAAAATTCGTAGATTTAGACTAGGCTGTCGAAAAAAGCCGCTTTTAGCTAATTGCCGTGTCCCCGCTTTTTAAACTCAAAATATTTTTGAAAAGGCGTCCGATGCGCACCCAACGGGGTTCAAGCTGTCTTGGAATTTGTGTAATTATTCACATCCCGCTATCGTTCCCACGCTCCGGCGTGGGAATGCAGCCCGAGACGCTCT
>NPIE01008297.1_pt1 | contig 21959 bp, 19 predicted proteins | sample 8637661 | NCBI WGS metagenome assembly NPIE01 (sample SAMN07420842, study PRJNA396082) | bioreactor metagenome | isolation source: sample BA12 brine-fed electro-methanogenic bioreactor BA | place: Japan: Kochi | collected 2016-12-09
GAAAAGGACTATAAATGGCTGACCCAGGTATATGAGTCGGTTAAGCCTCCGAGCGGCAACGGCAAACTGCTCTGGCACGCACTGGGGGCCAAAACCATCGAGCTGGTGCATGAGAACGTACACCTGGAGATGGTACGCGACGATCTTGATACCCTGGTTATGGACGCTGAGGTCCTCGAAGGCTTACTCGAAGCCAAGGATCCGGAAAAGAAGTCCAAGGAGATCGAGATCAAACTCATCGCCCGGCTGCGCAAGCATAAAGATAATCCCAATTTTGTTGCCCTGGGAGAACGCCTCGAAAAGCTTAAAGAACGCCACGAACAAGGACTGCTCCACAGTCTGGATTTCCTTAAAGAGCTGCTGACTCTCGCCAAAGAAGTTGTTTATGCTGAAAAGCAGGTGAACCCCATTGATGAACAAGAGGAAGCCAAGGCAGCCCTTACAGAGTTGTTCACCGAGGTGAAAAATGGCGAGACGCCAGTGCTTGTCGAACGGATTGTAACCGATATCGACGAGATAGTGCGACTGGTCCGATTTCCCGGCTGGCAGAATACAAAAGCCGGCGAGCGAGAAGTCCAGAAAGCCCTGCGTAAAGTGATATATGTTAAGTATCAGATCAAGGATCAGGATCTCTTTGACAAAGCGTTCGGATATATCCGGCAGTACTACTAGGAGCGAACATATCTTTGAAACTTACCTTGATTGAGAATTCTATAGAGAGAACACTGTTACCTATATGAAGTTTTGCGATAGAGGCTCAAGCAGATGGGTAGAGCGTAAATGGTGGTTGTAAACTAGCGATAAACGAGTAGTAAAAGGAAAATAGTGTTTTATAATATAGAAACAAAGAAAATGAGTCTTGCTAAAAATTTTATAGGAGAAATTAATGGATTTCTGTTCTAAATGTGGAAAAGAGATCTTTGAGGACGCAAAATTCTGTCCTAACTGCGGTAATCCACAGCAAAATACTGATGAAACCATTGAAGGAAACATCAAAACACTCAGGGTGAATAGTGCCAAGCTCTATGGTGCTGTCAATCTTGACCGGCTCCCTTCAGGATATGTGGTAAACGAACGGTATGAGATCAAGGAAAAAATAGGTCAGGGAGGATTCGCAGCGGTTTACCGGGTATATGACAGGAATGTTGAGATTGATAAGGCACTGAAAGTATTCATTGAAGCCTTCGGTAATGATCATGAGGCAGTTGAGGACCTTCGTCGGGAAGGGAAGATTATGATGAATCTGACCCATGAGCGTATAGTAAGAATTTTTGATGTGCATACATCAGGATCAATAAAATATATCGATATGGAGTATGTTGAAGGGAAATCGTTAACTGAGTATAAGTTATCCTATCCTGATCGTAAAGTACCGGAAGAGAAGGTGCTTGAACTGGGAAGAAAAATAGCAGAAGGCTTAGAATATGCTCATAGTAAACGGGTAATTCATAAAGATCTGAAACCACAGAACATTCTTGTCTCTGAAGATGGTGATATAAAAATTACTGACTTTGGTATAAGCGATTGTATCCGTTTGAGTATGACCCGAATAGCAAGTGCCGCGTCCAGTGGAACACTATTATATATGGCTCCAGAACAAATAAAAGGCGAGGACGTTGGTAAGGAAGCAGATATCTACTCTTTCGGTGTGATTATGTATGAGTTATTGAGCGGGAATCCACCTTTTTTTCGGGGTGCTATCGAATATCAGATATTGAATGAACAACCTGTGCCTTTAACTGAAATCAGTGAACAACTGAATGAGAAAATAGAAAAGTGTTTGGAAAAGGCATATAGCAATCGGTATCGAGATGCTAAAGATCTTAAAATTGCGCTGGAAAACAATAATAAGTTGACAACGAGAAAACCTTTTTTTGATAACCCTATTTCTGGTCTAAAAAAATTCAGCCTGGATAGAGGGAATATTAACATTTCAATTCCAGTATCGGGAATTGTTTATATAGATGGGGTAGAAGCTGGTAGTGTCTTTGGTGGAAAAGAGCAAGTATTTAAGAATATCGAGGTAGGGAAAAGAAAGTTAGAAGTCAGATATGAAAATGGAAGAATAGAACAGATGAGTCTTTCAGTTAGGAGTGGATTGACAGAAAAAGCAGTTTTTAATCACCTTTTTGGCAGTGTCCGCCTGTTTTTACAGGAAGGATATGAGGGAGGGATTGTCTATTTTGATAATGAAGAAATGGGAAAAATAGAACCTGGGCAGAGTGCTACTATCGAAGGTATTGAAATTGGTGAACATCTTGTTGAAATACGATCTAATCGGGGAGAAATACTGAAACAAGCCACTATCGTGAAAAAGAATGAGACAACAAAAATATTTTTACCCATTATTGAAATTGGAAAAAAAGGATCCGCTGGAGGTTACATTTTTTATGATAAGGGTGAGTACTCAGATGGATGGAGATACCTGGAAGCAGCACCTCCGGAAACGGAATGGAAGGATATACCTTGGGGAGAAGCATTCTCGTTGGTAGGAAATACCCGTGGATCTATTGGGAAAGGATCATCGAATACGTTAGCGATTGTTCATGCATATAAAAATAATGATGGCAACTATGCAGCGAAAATGTGTAATGAATTGGTCTACAATGGTTATGATGATTGGTTTCTACCATCATTAGATGAACTGGATAAAATGAGTAGAGTCTTAGGAGTATCAAGTGTTGGTGGATTCGCTCAAGAACACTATTGGAGTTCAACTGAAAATGATTTGCGCTTAGCGTGGACTCAACATTTTTCTTTATCCAAACAAGGTAATGAAGGTTATTATTGCCGCAAGGATTTTAAGTATCGTGTAAGAGCTATCCGAGCTTTTTAGTATTGCTATAAAGAGGATCAGACAAGGTTAGTTGAGCTAAAACAGATAGAGGAGTAATAAGAAGACATAATGAAGCTTTATATTTATTTCTTTGATGTGAAAATGATATTAACAGCTTTAATAATGACAAAAAGAAATACTAGCAACATGATAGAATTTGCGGTTTCAGTGGGAGGTAAAGATAGCAGTACAGTTTTTATTATAGTATAAGATTATTAAAAGAGGAGAATCTGATGGCTTTCTGTACAGTATGTGGAAAAGATGTATCTGATGGAGCAAAGTATTGTCCAAATTGCGGTACTCCCCAAAAGGATATTGAGTTATTCAGCTCTGAAAAAAGCAATACCCTCAAGGCCAATGTTCCTAATCTATATGGAGCTGTGAATCTTGACAGGCTTCCTGCTGGCTACGTTATAAACGACCGGTACGAAGTTAAGGAAAAGTTAGGCCAGGGAGGATTCGCAGCAGTCTACCGGGTCTTTGACAGAAATGTTGAAACAGATAAGGCACTGAAAGTATTCATTGAAGCCTTCAGCAATGATAAGGAAGCGGTTGAAGACCTTCGCAGGGAAGGGAAGATCATGATGAACCTCACACACGAACGGATTGTGAGGATATTCGATGTGCATACCAAAGGATCGATAAAGTATATCGATATGGAGTATGTAGAAGGGAAATCTTTAGCTGATTATAAATTAGCCTGTCCAGATCGGAAAGTCCCGGAAGAGAAAGTGCTTGAACTGGGAAGAAAGATAGCAGAAGGGTTGGAATATGCCCATAGTAAACGGGTAATCCATAAGGATCTGAAACCTCATAATATACTTGTTACAAAAGATGGAGAGGTTAAGATAACTGACTTCGGAATAAGTGATTGCATCCGTTCGAGTATGAGTCGGATAGCAAATACTACATCGTCAGGAACATTGGCGTATATGGCTCCCGAGCAGGTTAAAGGTGAGGATGTAGGAGTTGAAGTTGATATCTATGGCTTCGGAGTACTATTATATGAATTATTAGCTGGACATCCACCGTTCTATCAAGGGGATATTCATTACCAGATATTTAATGAGCCTGCACAAAGAATCCTTGATGTCAGTGATGCTATTAATGGTTTTATCAGTATCTGTTTAGAAAAAGAATATTGCAATCGTTATAATGATGTAAAATTAATAATCAACGAACTAAACTTAGCAAATAAGAAATTTCCTACACCAATCCAAAACAATGTAGAAAAGTTTGAAGAAGACAATAATAAAAATACTGTAAATTATAGAGGTACTTTACAAAAAACTAAGCATAAAAAAAAGGGAATAGTTTGGAGAGTAATGGTAGTATTTGTTTGTATAGGAATTTTAGCCTCTTCAATAGGAGGTGTTGGAGTTATACGATATTCAATTGAATATGAAGACGTTTTAAATCAAATAAAGAATGATTCCAGGTATATTGAATTATCTTTTTCAGATAAATCTATAGCTAGAGAACAAATTAAAAATAGTATACAGAACGAATATGCATATTATGATTTCTTAGCACTTTTTAGTCTTGGGGCAATTTTTAGTCTTCTTGTGATTATAGTCTATTATACTGGTCGATGGATTATAAAAGGGGGGGCAGGTAAATAAAAATGCTTGGGATTATATAATGCTATAGTTTAATATTATGTTGACATACGGACAGGTTGTTATTAGCAAGCATGTATCAAGTAGCGATAGTAGATTGATGTGCTTTAATTATTCTTGAAAGATGTTATGGATATCATAAAGAATTTATAAAGAGAAGCAGTTGCTTTTCTTTGAAGGACTTGCTGATATGGTTTTGAATGCGAGAAAAGCAGAATTTACCGTTATTGATTTATTAAGTAAAGTTTCAGATACGTTTATAAATAACGCGCTTACAGAATGTGTCAAAGATAAAAGTTATCTGGTGCTTCTTGAGGTGATATGAATAATAAAAAACTTCTTCATACGATACCAGCAGCTATTTGTATTAGTCTTATTGTAATATGCTACTTATTAATCCTAAGTTTTCAAAACATGGATAAGAATATTAGCCCATTGCCTGATCATATAACCTACCATACGGCTGTTAGAGAACAGCTACCTTCAATCATTAATCAAAAAGCACAGAAACATCAATGCAGCGGATACATTATACCTCTTGAAAAATTAACTCCAGATGCTCCACCAGATTTGCGAGAAGATATAAATTTAGCCCTCTTTGCATACCCAGGATGGAGAGTGCTAGTTGCTCAGGAAGAAAAAAAACAAATGATGAATCGATTGGAAGATACTATAGAAAAATGGGGAGGTTTGTTAAGTGGAAGAGATATTGAACGTTTACTTCAAGTACAGTCGAAGACCGCATTACAAACTAACTATTCAATCCGTGCAGAATATAGTGAAGGGGAATACTCTCCTACTGCTACCAGGAAGATAATAGTAGCAATTAATGATGAACGGATTCATATAAGTCTGTTTGAAGTTGCAGTACTGTATACAGATCTTGATACAATTCGCAGATGGGAAACAGAGCAACAAATAAAGAAAGAACTTATTGATCGAAAAGCCAGAAGATCAGAGTTAGCTCAGGTAATAATAAAAAGTATTGCGATTGCTGCAAGTGGATACTATCTAATTCTTTCTATAATTATAATAATCAAAAAGCAAAGAAACTTAAAACGGAAGAAAGCTTTCTTGCTGCAAATAGGAAAAAGACAGGATCTTATAGATAATGGCCACTATCGAGCTGCACATGATCTTGCAGTGAAATATCTTGAGTACTTCCCAGAAGATGTAGAGATAAAAGCTTTCAAGGATCGGCTATTAGTTTTTACTAAGGGTGACCCTGAACTCGCTGAAGAAGCATATATGGAAGCTTTAAAATTGAAATACTATATTGAAGCAAGGGAAGATAAAAATGAGATAACCTTAGAAGCTTCTGAGTTGGAGAAGTGTGCATCTCTGATCCCCTATAATGCTCACTTAAAAGAGTTGTATAACAGGGCTCTAAGTCTGCAAAAAGAAAAAATGGCCTCTGAGAAGGCAGAGATAGAAGAAGAAATAGAATCTGCAAGAACTGCATTACTTTCAAACGATATACATCGAGCAAGGAGCCTTATTGAACTGCTAAAGCAAAAGGCATCTAACAACTCTCGATACATACAGATTGAAACTATGCTCAGAAGAAGGAGTGGGAATTTTGTTCTCGCTAATAAAAATGAAGTAATATATATATTCACTAAGGATCTTATAAATGTTGGCCGCGATGACGACACGGCAAAGCCTGATGTACCAATCGATTCAAATTGGATCAGCAGAAAACATGCTTCAATAAAAAAAACTCGAGGCAGGTTTTTACTAGAAGACCATGAGTCTTCTAATGGGACCTATCTGAATGGAGAGAAAATCGTAAAAGAGTTTATCAATAATGGAGATATGGTGAATTTGGGAAAGATAATTGATACATCAGTTTCAATTGGGCAAAAGGATAATAATGCGTATTGTATTCTTAAAGGCATGGCTTTCCGCATTGTGCTGTATACTGAAGCTGCGGAGCTCATGGTTAACAGTGAGAAATACTCCGTAACGTTTAATGAAGGGGTTACTTTGATAGGCAAAAATGAAGCTAATGTTCTTATTTCTGGAAAGCAGGTAAGCATTGGTGGAATCGAATTTTATATCGAGGAGGTATAGGATGAGATTATTATTCTGCTTAGGAGGAATAACTCTTCTTGTCTGTTTTCAGAGCTGTACTACAAAAGCACATGTTGAGCGGGCTGAATATATGAATACTCCTCACTACCGAGCAGCAGATAGCTATCTTGAAGAGATGAAAGCAAGAACTGATATTTATTACGGAGAAGGACTCAACGAGATAGATGGTGATATTGCTCAGGCACAGGACAGGGCAAGATACCAAGCACTTGAAACTCTTTCCTCTCAGATAGAAGTAGCAGTTCGTACTGATATTGAAATAATTCTTACCGGAAAAAAACTGAAAGGTGGTAAAACACTTACAGAAGAAGTAAGGGAAACAGTAACTTCAAGGACTGAGACCTATACAAGTCAGGTGCTTACGAATGTTAAAGGTAACAGACAATTTATCGATTACCCTTTACCAGGATATATTACTTATTTTGCTTATATCGACAAAGCGGAATATGAAGAAAAAGTCAGGAGAGATCTGGAGGCCAAAAGGAACTTTCTCAGAGACCTGATACGTACAGCTGACCAGGATTATAGAGGAGGAGCAATAGCCCAAGCACTGAACGGTTATGGCAATGCTGTCGCACGGTTGCAAGACTTTTTCTCCAATATGCCAGTCGAAATGGACATCAACGATACCGGTCATTCGGAGGAAGTATCAATAGCTTTAACTTCACGAATTGGAAAAATTCTTAGATCACTTGAACTGAGGAGTAGTGAGGAAAGGTATTTTTATGATGCATCAGGTAAATTGAGTACTACTCCATTAATATCATTGGCTTATCGGCGTGAAACCGGAGACTTACTTCCTGCTGATAGCTTTCCTCTTTCTGCAGTATTTATTGAAGGGGCAGGAAAACTTCCGCCTTCACTTGTAACAGGTACGTATGGTCAGATAGAGCTTTCCCTACGTGAAATTGATCCTACGTATAGCAGTACGACGTTGGTGGTAGAGTTGGATATTGAAGCCTTTCCATCACTTGAGAAGATTGAACTTCCTCACCTTCCCAGTCTTATTATTAATTTTGAAAAGCTGAAGACTATGGTGCTGTCTTTAACATTCTCCAATGATGGTGATTTTTCTATTCCCAGGGAATTAACGAATTCATTTCTTTCTGTAGCCCTTGGACAGTCACTTTCGGTTATTGAGCAGCATATTGCAAAAAAGACGCCTTCTACAACGGAACTTCAACGAGCTAGCGCTACTAATGCTGATTATCTGGTTCATATCCAGGTAGAGACTGAGAAAGCATCTACTTTGGGCGGATATCAGAATATGTTTGCTGCAGAAGGAAATGGAGTAATTTATGTTTATGCACTCCCACGGAAAGATATTGTTTTTACTCGTAATATATCAACTACCCGCGGCTTTGGCAGTTCCCCCTCAGGGGCGGGATGGGATGCGTTAGGTCGAATGAAAGATCAGATGCTTTTTTATTATCGTGAAGCCTTAGAGACGATTGCACAATGACCATCTTCTGCGAACAGTGCGGTCGACAACTTCATCCTGATAACCTGTTCTGTCCATTCTGTGGTGCTAATGCTCCTTCTGCTACAAGAAAAGGTAATTATCAGTCAGTAATAATAGAGCATCCCTTGTATTGTGTCGCATGCTCATACCCTAACGATCCTAATTCGCTTTACTGCACACATTGCGGTCATTATTTTTTTTCACAACCGGGTGACACTATCGATGGCCAATCTGTAAAAAAGTATTGCCCATCATGTGGAGCTGAGAACAGTTTTGGAGCACTTGTATGTTATAACTGTTCATTTTCATTTGAACAATGGTTTTCCCAGCAGGGAGAAGCTGCCCGGATATACGGACTGTCCAGTCCATGCAGATTAAAACAAACAATGAATGGTGTAAGCTATCGCTTCATTAATGATACACAGATTACTCTCGGTAGAAGTGGGACCATTACAATCCCTTGTTCTTTTATTTCGGCCAGTCATACTGGTATAGATTTTGAAAGATTTATCCTTCTTGATCTTGGAAGCACAAACGGTACTTTCGTCAATAGAAAGCCTGACCGAATCAGTTCTATTCCTCTTTCTCTTGTTTCTGAGTTCAATTTAGGTGGTTTTTTTACTTTTAAAATAGAACAACTAGCTCATCTGATTTACTTTCGACTTACAGCAATACTGGAAGAGAAAGAATGTTGTCTTGTAGGGAATCCAGAAGAATTTAAAAAGCTTCGTTCTACATATATTATATATACAGGTTCGGACGAAGATCTTTACGTTGGGAAATCTGACGGTAGTTTGACTTTACATCCAATCGCTGAGGAACAATACTGGAAATTTTCTATTATTAATGGATTCCTGTATTTTACTGATATAGCAAATAGAATAGAAAAGAAGCTTGTGATAAGAGAAGGAATGAATCTTCCGAAGAACTGGAAGGTGGTTGAAGATTAGAAGTATAACACTTTTGCTTTGTGGAATTTATATTGGAGCATAACATTAAGACATATGTAATATTCTTCTTTATAGAAGAAATAAGTTGATCTGTAGCACTGGATTGGTACAGCGTATGCAAAAAATACTTTCAGAAGGAAGAAAAGTGTTAAAACATTTAGGGTTAACTTTATTTCTAATTGTTGCCACATCATGTCAGACTACACTTGTTAGAAATTCGATCAAGTCAGTTTCTGATCGGATTGGTATAACCAACAATGGTTCAGCTGATCAGGAAAAATCAGAAGCCGAAACTTCCAAAAACAGAACACAGATAGTGTTCAAAGATAGAGAAGAAGTTACTATTGACAATCTACCAGGATATATAATGGGGGCAGATCGGGTTGATGTAAGTTCTTATCGTTCAAGGCAACCTGAACCTCGGGCAAAAACTGTACCGAAAACATTATTATCAGATGTTGATGTGAATATAAGTTCAGTCCTGAAGAATATTGCCAACTATCTAACAGATGGGATTGAAGATCCTTTCCTGCAGGTCAAAACGTTACACGACTGGGTTGCACTGACTATTGCGTATGACGCTAAAAGTTATCTCTCAGGTACTATTCCTTCACAGGAAGTAGCTTCAGTAATAGATCGAAAGACCGCTGTCTGTGATGGCTATGCGGAGTTGTTAAATGAGCTGTTAAAAGCAGCTGACTATAAAAGTATAAAAATATCTGGATATGCCCGTGGACACGGATCTTCAATCTTTGATAATAGCCTGCCGGATACCAGTAATCATGCATGGAATGCCGTTTTCATAGATAGTAACTGGTATCTTATTGATTCTACTTGGGATTCTGGCCATCTTGATGGCCGATCATTTAAAAGAAGATATACTACCGATTATCTGTTTATAGATCCACAATATATGATATTTACGCATTTCCCTGATTCTTCAAGACTCCAGTTTTTAGAAATACCTGTAACGGCTGACAACTATACAAATCTTCCGTTTATTCGAGGACGGTTTTTTAATATGGGCCTGATTCCAATAGAAGGCCTCAGTAGAGTGAATACTGTTCAAGACCGGGTTTCAATGAAGTACCGCTCACCTGAAGGGCTTACATTTTCTGGAATCCTTTTGTCACAAGAAGGAAAGAAAATAGAAAATCGGATTCTGATACAGAATGAGGATGAGTTAATGGACTTCCAAGTGACCTTTCCAGGGAGAGGAGAATGGGCAGTACGGCTTTTTGCTGGAACGGAAGGGTCAGGATCAAAGGAGTGGATTGCAGATATTGGATTTCAAGCTGAGAGCGGAACTGATGATGTTTTTCCAAAGCTTTATTCCCCGTTTTTCGATTGTCAGTCTGTAATTGTGTCTCCTGAGTTTGGCCCACTACTTGTTGGGGATAAACAGGAGATTGTAATTATTTTGCCTGGCTATTTTGAAGCCTTTGCAAAGGCAGGAACTGCAAAATATCCAATGGAGCGTGATTCTGAGCATGATCAATTTTCTGTAGAGATAGTCATACCAAAAGCATCAGAGGTAACTATTTTTGCGCGCCGCACTGCAAGAAACCGAAAATTTGAAGGCATTTTATCCTTCCCTATAAAATTGGATTAGGCTGATGTCATGACAAGTGAAGATTTTCTAAAATATTTCAGTCAAGTGCCTTCTTTTCCTGGGATAGGGGAAATTTTAAGAGTATTTGCTGACTGTGCGGGAATGACAGAAAAGCAATTTGATCCTAAAAGAAGTTTGAGAAAAAAACTTCAAAGATTATCTTTAGAAAAAGATGGAGAAATCGATATTGAAATTTATTATGATGTAATGATTCAAGTAGTAACACATTATGATGATATAACTTCAGAGCTTTCATATCATTGGCTATCTGGAGCCTCTCTATTTCATATGTTTTCCTCCTATCAGCAGATGCTTATTTCGATTCCCGTTTTGGGTTTGACAAAAAAACAGATAGATGTGCTTGTATCCTTATCTTTTCTCATATGGTCAATAGAAGGTTATGCAAAGTGGATAAGAGACTATCAAGATGATGCTATAAAATTTATTACACCAGCTTGGTTGGATTTAAAAAACGAACAATTAAACGGATTCTCTATGATTATTGAAAACATTAAGAAAAATACGGGACATCATGGCATATCCGATTATGCCCTATGTGCATATATTATCGGAGATATTGATAATTGCGATGAAATTAGAAAAGATCTCCTGAAATCAATTCATCAATGGAAAGAAGGTAAGCATAAACCGAACTGGCAAACTCTATCCGGAAAGCTTGTAATGCCGCTGAAAGATAAAAATAAAAAAGCTGCAGATGTTCTTCTTGTGGATCTACTTTCATGGTTTTGGTGGAATCATTGGGGAAAAGCTTGTTTTGAGGATTCTACGTTAAGGGAGCAAGTACTAAAGGTACTATCAACGACTTTGAATGAGAGATTGACTTCTGCGACTCATAGTCCTGTTAGGATACCAAGTCGTTTCATCTGGAACGAGAATGTACGAAAGAAATATGGTAAAGAGTTGGTACTAAGGGCTTATAGTATCTTATCACTCCTTGGGGATATTGAAGTATGGAAAGAGAGTTTTATTGTAAATCCTCTCCATCTGATTACTGAAAAATTTGATCATGAGAGAGCTATGGAATTGTTAAGGTGTATCGAATATCGCTCCGGCGTTGCTTATAGGGCATTGTTAGATCATTATTTCAATCTTATAGATTATACTGGAGAGAGTAGTCGGAGCACTCAGTTTAATAAAGTGTTTAAACGAATGTATTTTCATGGCTTGCTCAAGACACCATTCAGGAAATCACATAATTGGCTTGTTTTACAGCGGGAAATTGCAGAAAAAAAGGGTTATGGAATATCAGTCATCAATCAAAAAATACCGGAATGGGTAAGAACATGGGACTCGGATTGTATAAATGAAAAAAGACAGTATGGGAGATATACACGAACAAGACTTATGATAGCAACTGGAGTAGGGGACATAGAACTGTTAGAAGGTTTGTTGAGGGATACAGCTGACCCATTACAGCTTTCGACAGACCTGGAAGAAGTTTTAGGTGATAATGCATCGGCATTGCTCATTGCTATACAGATGTTGATTCAAAGCAGATCCAGAGTTAATCGAAATAAACAGAATGAATCGGATGTATTTACGACTATAGTCTGGGCGCTGTTTGATTACATGAAGATGCTAGGTATTGAAAAAACAAAGGAAGTAGTGAATGCTCGGACAAGAATATCAAACGTATCTCCCTTCAGTGAATCTATTACAGCAGGTGAATATGATATTGTTCAGAAAAATATTGAACTAGGAGCGGACCTTGAGTTACCTGTAGCTGGCGATGAAAGTTTACCGTTTTATCTTTCTATCAGCAGCTATGGAAGGGCCTTAAAGGTAAACACGTCTTCAATAGGATTAAAAGATTTCTTCGGCACCGAAAAGGATATAAATGTTTTAAGAATGACAGCACCTTATAAATTACACAATGACTTACAAAATAAGGTTAACTTCGGGAGTCATGATCCTTCATTAATGAAAGCGATTAATAAATCCATTGCGGTTCAATCTCAACAATTTTCTAAAAGCCCAAAAGAATATTTAAAGATCATAAAATTGCTTGCAGAAGCCGGAGCAGATGTGAACAAGATGAATTCGAACGGGAGATATGCCCTTGATATGGCTATTGAAATAAACGACGCACCATTATTGGAACTTCTCTATTGTCTTGGAGCTAAAAAAAGGGTCCTTTTCTAATACTGTCGCACTTTTCCCCACTAGTAATACAAAGAATATGGCTATAGATTTCCTGTATGGAAAGAAACAAACTAAAAATTACTAAGCATGCAGAAGTTCGAATGAAACAAAACGGCCTTGCCTCACCGGATATTGAAAGAATTATTGAAAGCGGATCGTGGAGTAGAGCCAGATTGAACAGGGAAGTGTATTGGATTCCTGATTCACCCTTTCTGAGAGTGTGCTGTAGAGAAATAGAGCATCTGAGGAATATCGCTGTCATTGTGGCTGAAGGAAATGTCGTTGTTTCAGTATATGGCCGAGATGAGCGTTTTCGAAAGGGTGACTTAAAATGAAGACAACGATCAGGGCTCTCAAGAATATTGATTATGCACTGTGGGCTGTTTTGGCTGTAACCGCTCTTTTCCCGACTGTGTATAATTCTGTCCGTATCTTTTTCCTGGGGACTTTACCTTCTTCATGGGGGTACGATATAGCATCTCAACTTGCTTGGGTTGATGTGATATATGAAGTCATTCAGGAAGCGTTAATATTACCAGTCTTCTATGTATTAGGAATGTCGATTAACAGAGATTTAGAGTTCAGAAACAAGCTTATTACGGGAACTGTAGTTGTTGTAGGGCTATACTCCTTACTCGGCATACTATTGCTATTCTTTACTCCAGCTTTGGTTCGTATGATGGCTCAAGAAGTGCAGCTGATATCACGCACGATAACCTATATCCGATTAGAAGCGGTGGCGAAAATACCAGGTATATTGTTTAAATTTCTCATGGCCGCTGTGATTATTAAAGAAAGACGCAGAGCTATTCTAAAGCTGCTTATAGTCCAAGCTCTACTTACTATCGCCTTAGATGCTTTTATTGTAAGAAATGCCCCTTCTTCTCTTTCTTTAGGGGTGAATGGCATAGCAGTTAGTAATTTTATTAGCGGCATTATTATGTCATATCTGGCTTGGCGTGTTGTCTATAAAGGTCTCTCCTCAATTAGCATAAAATTATCATTTTCGTGGCTTCGGGAATGGTTTCGTGTCGGCAAATTATCGGGTCTTGAATCATTTATCCGAAATACAGCTTTTATAGTTATGATTCTTCGATTGGTTAATATTATTCAGGAACCTGGAACCTTCTGGCTCTCTTTGAGCTTTATATGGGGTTGGCTCCTTCTTCCTGTGCTCTCATTAGGTGATGTGATCAGACAAGAGGCAGCAAAACGCATTAAAGAGAGCATAATGCAACCTTATCCGTATTTAATTATAACTTTTGGAATAGTTCTATTCTGGGCTGCAACCATGCCCCTTTGGGGAGCGTTTCTTAGGAATGTTCTGGGAATTACTGATTATCATCTGGTTCTTCGGATCACCGTCATGTCTATTCCTTTTTATATTATTTTTGCATTCAATAATGTCATTGACAATATATTTTATGGGACAGGGCGCACTGATCTAATGCTGATTCAATCTTTATTTGTAAACTTACTCTTCTATGGAGGTGCATTCATCCTCTATAAGTTGGGTCACTTTTCTCCAGGAATAACAGGGATTACGTTGATGTTTGGGATCGGTATGGCCCTTGATTCACTAATTACATTTTTTCTCTATTGGAAAGTTTTTAGAAATGAATTCTTACGGTAGATTATTCATATCAATATGGGAGGAAATATGAGATCTTCAAATTTTGTAACTTATGGGATTATTCCAAAAAACCATCCTGCTGAGATTGCTCAGTTTGAAAGAGTTATCGGAATATTGAAGAGCAATGCCCATATAATCGGACCATGGGTTGTTTGTGTGCTGGATATTCCAATTATACATAAGGCAGGAAATCGTATTGATAGCGATACAGACTGGAGAGGGCAGATTGATATGCTTATCATATCAAGAAATAAGATCGTTTTGTATGAGTTAAAAGGTTTTACTGCACAGATCTTATATGGGAAAACCGACAACAGAGAATGGAAAATACGAAGGTGGCGTTCTAGAAGACCGGAATTGGTGCCATCCTTCTTTCAGCAGGCATCAAAAAACAGAGCATATATTCTACAGGATTTTTTGGAAAACTACCGAAACACACATGACAGACTTGAAAATCAACATTTTGTTGTGGATGCTCGAGTTGTTTTGAAGGAAGAAAGTAATCTAAATGGCTTTTTTTATCGTATTCCACGAACAATAGAAGAGGAGGTCTTTTATAATGAAATACTCCCAAGGATATACGATACTGAAGATAGGAATTTAATGCAAAAACTCTATTCTGGGATAGAAGTCGAGACCGGAAAGCTTCATACAGTAAAGCTTGATAAAGAGGAATACAAGCAAAGTCAGGATATTTTCAGAAAATACAACATCCCTATCAGAACCGATAAATGGTTTCGCCTGCTAACGGAGAAAGATATTGTTTTGGATCTATACGGGACGGGATCAGATAGGTTTATTATTGAACAGGAAAAGGCCTTTGATATGGCTGAGTGTTTTTTAAATAATTCAAGAGAACTTTGTGATTAGGTATTAAACATATCTATCTAACTATTTCTGACGCACATCAGAGTTTAAATAACGCCACCATTCGGAAAGAGTTTATTGGAAGCAGTTGGCAACAACAATCCAAAGTACATTTTCTGAGAAATAATCTTGCCAACAGTGGCGACCATGTTTAATAAAGTGATATATCCTTTACATATGTTCTTCTATAAATCTGTAAAAACAGCACCACCACCACTTGTATCGCAATAAATTGATCCGGCGTTGTTATAGCTAAAATAAATAATGTTTTCGGGGATAGTTATAGTTCTGCTATTACCAGAAGCAATTTGAAATTCTAGCCAACTATCTTGGCCATTTGGTGTAATTGTCAATGTATATGAAGAATTGTTAACAAAAGTAAAGTTATGTTCATCAACTTCATCAGGTTCTTCAAAAAACAAAGCGCAACTTGTCACAATTGAAATGGCAATAATTATTAGTAATAAAATTTTTTTCATAGATAGCTCCTCTATCAAGTATACGACAATACATATGAGATGTCATTCTTAAAGCTTCCTCAAAGCCTCAACAGAAGTTTCAGATAACTGATAGATAAGAAATCCGATAGTTTTTATATCTCCAGCTTCTATCTCTTCTTTTTTAGATGTGGTGCTTTGAAAGGCAGAAATTGCTCGAATCTTAATCATTGCATAATATACAACTTAATAACTTTCAGTATCTAAATAATCAAATACCTCCACATAGAAAAGTTAAAGGATTACCAAATCTTTTTTAATTATATTGTGTGTTTGAAAAAAAAGAAACGCTTTTCTCAGTATATGGGACAACATGAAAATATATACGTCAGTTTTATCTCACAAAAGTTTCATAGCAGTAGATCAGTGTAACTCTATACTGGATCGGATAGGTCTATAATTGAGCAGGAAAAAGCTTTGGATATAGCTGAGTTCTTTATATATACGTAGGAAGTTTAAAACCGAGCTTTAAAAAGTAAGTTTTACTTGAAGTGTAGCAAAAAACTGTAGCATTTCATCATGTTTTAACTGGTTTTCATGCATGAACTTATTTAACTGGAAAATAGTTCTTGTAATATTTTGTTACAGCATATACAATAATATCCAAGCGGCAGCTGTCGGAAACATCACGGATCGTTTTTTCATCCCGGCAACGGGGGTTCAATTCCCCCAGGAGATGCTGATAAAAGAAAGGGGTCAGTTTTCATTATAAACTGACCCCTTTTATTATTAATGGTATGTTTATCCGCCTGCTGCCTGGCTGAGCAGTTTCGCCATCTCTTCGGTGTCGAGCTGCTCGGTTCCGCTGAAAATCCATTCCGGTTTAAGAATAAGCACAAGCTCTTCCCGCCCGTGGCGATGGCCGATGGTGGCGTTTCTGCTGAGGGAAGTTTCGCTGTCTCCGGAAAAGGCTAACTGCAGTTCCGATTCTTCCTGCAGCGTTTCGACCGAGACGACGCTGTCCACGCAGACGGCATCGGGGCGTTCTCCGGTTTCTATTATGATGGCAATCTCTTTAATGGTGGATCGGAGGGTTTCCTTGAGAATCTCGAACAGGGCGATCATACGGGCCAGTTCGGTATCTCTGCGGTCGCTTATAAGCTTTATCGCTTCTTCCTGCTTTCCGGCTTTTTTCAGATTGAGCGCTTCCACCGCTGTGGCATGGATTATCTTGTGGGGAGCGTCGAACTTTTTCAGTTCCATTGATACTGCCACATTCGCGGATTCGTAATTATCGTACCACTGGCCGAATTTGCACAGATGGGGATCCGTACCGCCGGTGAACTCTGTGTCGTTTTTAACGGCCTCTTCAAGGCCGTTGATCCATGCCTTATGTTCCGATTCCCTCTCGTCCAGTTCCTGTATCAGCTCTTCTATTTCCTCCCGGCTTCCCTGCATTCCTATCCGCTTGCGGAAATCAACCACCCGGTAGGTGCTGCCCCGGAGGCTTATTACTCCGCGGAACCAGTCGGGCTGACCGGGAACGCTTACGGTACGGGGTATGACGACCATTTCCTGCACCTTCAGTGCGTCTACCGCAAAGATGCTTTTTCCGGCCGAAAAGAGAAGGTAGAGCATTTCGGCATCGTCTTCGCTCTCGTCGATAAGCAGGTCCATTCCATCACTCATGAGGCTATTGTAGAATATTCCTGACCATGCCGCAAAGGCTTTCCGGAAAAAGGAGCCAAAAAAAACCGCCTTCCTGAGAAGGCGGTTGATGCTTCAGACTCTGAAAGGGTCAGAACCAGAAACGAAACCCGATGGCCGACTGAAAGTTCAGGTCGGGTGAAGGGATAAAGCTGAAGGCGGGGGCCACTTCAAGAAAAATCTCAAGAAAATCGATGGGGAAAATGTAAAGCGCCACGGGTACCCGCAGTCCGAGGCTTATGGCATCGTTCTCCACATCCGCAAAAGCGAAGTAAAGGCCCGGTCCGGCGTAGATGTTTACAAAGTTGATGAGGGGCTGACGGACCATGTGCCAGTCCGCGTAGAGACCCATGGTAAAGGGATCATCCAGATTGTAGGTAAGGCCGAGTACTACGGGAAGCTGGTCGAATTTGGCGCTGATCATGAAGTTTCCGACATTTCCGCTGCCGATTTCGTTGATGCCGAAGGCCGCTCCTATTCCGAAGGAAAATACCGATGCGCTGGCGACAAAAAACAGGATCACTGCCGCAACAAGAATCTTCTTTTTCATGTTTGTTACTCCTTTATACTTTCTTAGTACATAATTATAGGTTTTTCCAGGTAAAAGTCAACGAAGCCGGCCTGATTCCGCTTCGGCGCCTCTTCCGTGCCCCGGATTGGAGCAGCCGGCAAGGCCGGGTGCCGGGCTGCGCCCGGTACCGGAGCGCGGCGGCCGCGCACCGCCGGGCACAGCCCGGCGCCAGCGGCCGGGGACCGCGCGCAGCTGCGCAGAGCCGGAAGAGGCCCGCCGCAGGCGGGCCGGGGCACCCGGGTAATCCCGTGTCCGGAAAGGGGGATAATTGACCGCAGCAGTGAGATGGGGTACAGTGAGACAGTACTAATGCGGGGGATTGAATGAGCAAGATAATTCTGAAGGCTACGGATCTGGACGGGTACCTGACCGATGGTGATAAGCAGCAGCTGGCGGAGATGGACCGTCTTTTTGAAGAGGCGACGCAGCTCTTCGAGGTGCTCGGGAAACCGGCGAATGAGCGGCGCCTGGCCGAGGCGAAGGACCGTCTGATCGATGTATACGACCGGATGGGAAAGAAGATGCAGGATATTGTGAAGGCGGAGGAGCATATCCACGTCTACTGTTTCGATACTCCCGACGAGGTGCACGGGGAGGCGTCCAGGCTGATTGCCAAGCTGCGCAGCACCGGCACCCAGCATCATGAGTTTGTCTACTACATTCAGCGGGCCTACGAGCTGCTGTTCAACCTCGCCTTTACCGAGGCTCATACCAGGAAAAAGAATTATCTGATAACCGAAACGCCGGTGACCAACCCGGTGCAGAACTTCGCGGTCCACAAGATTCCCGATGTCGACGAGGCGATCGAGAACTCGGTGATGTGCGTTATGCTGCGCGGGGCCCTGCTGCCTTCGATGATTGTGAGCAAGGAGATTCAGGAATACAGTTCGACCAACTACGTTACGCCCTTTGCTCTTTTCAAGATCAAGCGCGATGATGACAAGAAAGAGTACAACATGGAGTACATTCTGGACCTTGAGCGCTCCTACTTCTCCCTCGATTCCCTCCAGGGCAAGGACCTGATTTTTGCGGATCCCATGAATGCCACGGGGGGGAGTCTTGTAACCATTGTGAAGTACATTCTGAGCCAGGGGGTCCGTCCCCGATCCATCAAGTGTATAAATGTTATTTCCGCCCTGAAGGGGAGTCTGCGGATTGTCCGGGCACTGGAAAATGTGGAGGTTTACACCCTCTGGATGGATCCTGTTCTGAATGAGGATGCCTATATTCTTCCGGGTCTGGGTGATGCGGGGGACCGCATAAACGGCAGGGATGAGGATGAGCGGCCGCGGAATATTATCCAGCTGATAGCCGACTACGGTGCGAATATTGCGAGTCTCTACCGTTCCCAGGTGCGCGAAGTTGAGGAGACGGTTCTCGGCTCCTGACGGCCGCCGCGGGCTGCGCGGAGGGTCGTCGGGCAGGCAGGGCGGAGCGGCGATGGCCGTTCTGCTGGTTATTGCGGCCGTTTCGGGCTGCGCGGGGGATTCCGCACTTCGTGAAGGTTACGCCGCCAGCGAGGCTTCCCGCGGTGATTTGCTGGCGGAGGACGGGCGTTACCGGGAGGCAATGGAGGCATTCCGGCGGGCGGCGGAGCTGGAGCCTGATACGCTGCGGTACCGCTACGAGGCTTCCCGCACGGCCCTGCTCGCCGGGAATGCTGCGTTTGGCATGGGGGTCGCGGAGGAGCTTTATGTCAAGTTTCCGGACAACCTGCTGGTGATGGAGCTGCTTGCCTATGCGCGGCTGGTTGCAGGACGCCCGGAGGATGCCCTTCCGCTCTATCTCCGCATTATGGAGCTGCAGCCTGCCTACGAGCCGGCGGCGTGGAATGTTTCCCTGGTCTATGAGCGCGAAGAGCGCTACGAGGCGGCCTACAGTGTGCTGCGTGCTTTTTTCGGAGCTCCCGGAGGGGGAGGGCCGGAAACGGTACGGGCAGAGGGAGCGGGCGTGAAAAGCGGGGGCGATCGGCTTCGTGAGCGCTTCCTGCGGCTGGCCGATCTGGCCGAAAAGAGCGGGGAGACAGAGGACGCTACAGGCTGGCTGGCCGCTGCGCTTTCGGCCGGCGACGGGGATGATTCTGCGGTAAGCGATGAGGTAATACGGCTGCGGCTTGTTAAGCTTCTGGAAGATCTTGGAGAGCCGGAGGCTGCGGCGGTACGGTACCGTGAGCTGACGGAGGGGGATGGGCCGGGATCTGGGGATCCTGATCTCCTGTTCGGCTATGCCAGGCTTCTGATAAGCGCTCTGGAGGATTATTCAGAGGGGCTTGCGGTGCTGCGGCGCTCCCTGGAGGCGGGTTTTTCGGATACGGCGGCTCTCGATTCGCTTCTTGAAGATCCCGATCTGCTTGATCCCTCGGCGGTGGAAGCTGTTATTGATGAGTTTGACATATAGCAGGGCGGCTCGTCGGGACGGCCGCCCTTTGTACTTTTTCCTGCTGTATATCTTGCGTCAGCAGCGTGAAAGCTCCGACTTGACCGCCTGGAATACCTCTTCTGGAGAAGGCGATGCATCGATATCCTTCAGGAGTCCTTCGGTTTTGTAGTATTCGATAAGCGGTTCGGTCTGCCTGCTGTAGACGTTCAGGCGGTTTCGTATGGCATCGGCTTTGTCGTCGGGACGCTGTACGAGTTCTTCGCCCGATTCATCGCAGATATTGTCCACCTTCGGAGGATTGTACTTGATGTGGTACACTTTTCCGGATGCGGGAGCAACCCGTCTTCCCGAAAGCCGTTCTACTACCTTCTCTTCCGAAAGAACGAAGTTGATTACCTTGTCTATTGATGTAATCTTCTTGAGCGAGTCCGCCTGGAAGGTGGTACGGGGGAAGCCGTCGAGTATAAAACCCTGAGCTACATCAGGACGTTTGAGACGTTCCTTTACCATGTCGATGGTAAGCTGGTCCGGAACCAGGTCTCCGCCGGCGAGTATGGCCTTGACCTTGAGTCCCAATTGGGTTTCGTTGGCAATTGCTTCGCGAAAGAGATCGCCGGTGGAAATGTGTGGGATGTTGTAGTGTTCCTTGACTTTTGCGGCTATGGTTCCCTTGCCGGCTCCGGGGGGGCCTAAGAAAATAAGTTTCATTGGGTTTCTCCTTCCTCTTGGATATATTCCTGGCGGTGTCCGCAGTGAGGGCATTGCTTAGGGTCGGTATCTTTGATGACGGGGTTATAGCTTCCGCATCCCGGACAACGGCGGTAGCGTTCGGCGCAGCCGGGGCTGCAGAAACGGTCGCCGATGCGTGCGTCTTCAGGTATGTATCTGCCGCAGTTTACGCAGCGCTTGTAAACGGAAAGATTCTTTTCGTCCATCAGGGGTATTATAAACAGGATAAGGGTTTTTTGTCTTTACTTTCGGGCCTCCTGCCTGTTCTCATTGCGCGGTTCAAATAGTGCGTAACATTCTCTTGATTTCCTTTGGAAGCGGGATTACATTGTTTATATGGAATGGAAAGAAAAGGTTGAACACGGGCTGAAAAGCGGAATGGAGAGTTCGAAAAAGTTTTTTGCGAAGGCCCGGGACAAGGCGAAAGATATAGGTGATTACGGTGTTCTTTCCCTTGAGGTAAAACAGCTTCAGGTAAAGCATGATGATCTCATAGCGCGGCTCGGTTCGATTACATTTCATTTGCTTGAAATAGAAGGAAAGGGTTCTATCTCTTCACGCACACCGGAGCTGAGGGATCTGTTGAGCGAGATTAAGGCAACCTCGGGGATGCTTGCCGCAAAGCGTGAAGCAATGAAGCGTTCCGATGAGCACCCGGCGGAAGAGAAGGATATATAAGTTCGGGAACGTAAGGAAGCCGGTTGACAGAACCGCGCCGATGTATATAATACATCTCACCGATTGAGCAGATCTGTAACGGAATGTTCGGCCGGAAGCCTGGTGAACAATAATCTGAAAAGCTTTTTAAAGCTGCTTGACAAGGTTAAGCAGATTTGTTACAACTGGCGTCACGCTTTGAGGGCGAGAAGCTCTTTGGGTGTGAGTTAAAGGATCTTTGTC
>NPIE01009083.1_pt1 | contig 21920 bp, 19 predicted proteins | sample 8637661 | NCBI WGS metagenome assembly NPIE01 (sample SAMN07420842, study PRJNA396082) | bioreactor metagenome | isolation source: sample BA12 brine-fed electro-methanogenic bioreactor BA | place: Japan: Kochi | collected 2016-12-09
CGATCACATCGGCCGGGTCCCGGATCTGATCGATGCCGGGTTCCGCGGTGAAATCATCTGCACCCACGGCACCAGGGCCCTGCTCCTGCCCATGCTCCGGGATGCCATGTCGTTTTCCGACAGAACCGATGCCCAAATCCGGGCCATGGAAGAAAAAATCGATGACCTATCCTGGGGATTTGAGCTGTACGACCCCTTCACCCTGAGACACGGCATCACGTTTACCCTGAAAAACGCCGGCCACATCCTGGGCTCCTGCTTTATCCAGTTTTCGTTTCCCAGCCCGGACAAACCCCCATACCGGGTCACATTTTCCGGAGATCTGGGCTGCCGCCACACCCCCATCATCCCGGACCCGGACCCGCCCGATACCTGCGATCTCCTGATCCTGGAATCCACCTACGGGGACCGGAACCACGAAAACCGGGCCGACCGCCTGGAAACCCTGGCAAAGACCCTGGACCATGCCCTGTCCGACAGCGGCATCGTGTACATCCCGGCATTCGCCCTGGGCCGGACCCAGGAACTGATCTATGAACTGGACCGCATCAACGCCGGGGTCCCGGTGTTTATCGACTCCCCGCTGGGCATCGAGATCACCCGGCTGTACCAAGACATGGACGACTGCTGGGACAGGGAAACCAAAGCCCTGAAAGCCGCCGGAGACCACCCCATCCGGTTCAACTACCTGTATGCCGTGGAAAAGTTCCAGGACCACCGGCGTCTGCTGCACCTCACCGGCCCGGCCGTCATCATCGCCGGATCCGGCATGTGCACCGGCGGCCGCATTGTCAACCACCTGAAACACGGCCTGGACGACCCGAAAGATGACCTGTTCTTTGTCGGATACCAGGCCCAAGGCACTTCGACCGGTGATATGGTAAAGTTTTCATAAATTGAAATTTTTTGAAAATAAGCTTAAGCTATGTTGAATAGACAAGGAGATTTTCGCATGAAAACAAAAACCATATCTTTTGATTTACCGTTAGGCGTTTTTTCAGCTCTTCGCAAAACACCGGAAGAATTAAAAAAAGACATCCGGATAGTGGCGGCCGTTAAATGGTATGAAATGGGACAAATATCTCAGGAAAAAGCATCGGAAATAGCCGGATTGTGCCGGGAGGATTTTTTGATGGAGCTGGCCAGGTTCAACGTCTCCCCGTTTCAATACACTGCCGATGAAGTATTGGAAGAAGCCGGCTATGAATAGTGTCTTCATACTGAATGCCTCTCCAATTATTCTGCTTGGAAAAGCCGGTTTATTGTGCACACTATCCCCTTTGGCTGATTTGTGGATAGTGCCGGATGGAGTGACTTCCGAAATTGAATCCAAAAGACCCATTGCACAATATTTGGATGAGTTAGGATCTGCTGCAAAGGTAACCAAAGAATCGGTTCAACACATCCATCCCCTGATTGCATCATGGGATCTTGGAACCGGAAATTAACAAGCTGATAGACGTTGGTATTCGCATTGATCGCCGATTACTGGCAGAAATATATTCGAAGATTAAGGAATGAAAATCACCCATCTCGGCGCCGAAACCAGCGTCACCGGCTCCTGCTGCACCTCACCGGCCCGGCCGTCATCATCGCCGGGTCCGGCATGAGCACGGGCGGCCGTATTGTCAACCACCTGAAATACGGCCTGGATGACCCGAAAAACGACGTGTTCTTTGTGGGATTTCAGACCAAAGGCACTCCGGGCCGGGACATCGTAGAAGGCCGCACCCCGGCCAAGGCCGCCATTCACCGCCTGTCCGGATACTCGGCCCATGCCGACCAGCAAACCCTGTGCGACTGGGTTAACTCCATGCCGGAACCGCCGGGGGAAATCCGGCTGAAAACTATCAGGCAATAGGAAAAATTGACATTCATCGATCCAAATGTTAATTTTTGGATTGATGAATACAGAATCTTTGAATCAATCATGGAAACAAAACGGATGAATACAGTCGTTCTTGAATTACCTTTGGACGCTTTGGCATTGCCTGGAATACCGCCCGAAGATCTGGCAAGTGCGGAATTTGAATCCAATGTTTGACCGGGCCGTAGTCAATGCCGGCCCTCTGGTCGCGTTAGCTCTAATTGATCTTCTTGATCTTTTGTCGGCTTTGTTTGCTGAATGCTGGGTTCCAAAAGCTGTTTTCGATGATGAATAAAATACAAAGCGCTTTTGAGAAAAAAAATATCGTATGGCGACAGCATGCACTTGAAAGAATGCTGGAACGGAAGATTTCAAGAAAGGATGTGTCTCATATCCAAACGCCTCACCCTATCCAGGATTTCTTATTTCCGGAGTTGTTGGAAAGAGGCGAATTCATGTTGTGGTTGCCTGGGATGAATCGGCAGATTCCGTTTACGTCATAACCGCATATATTCCAGATATCGAACATTTTCAAGAAAACGGCATTACAAGAAAAGAGAGGAAATGAAATGTTTTTTTATCAAGGTTGTCCTATGTGTGGGGGGGATCAGCATCCTGGCACAACTACCTTCACAGTGGACAGAAAAACAGTCTTGGTTGTCGTCAGGAACGTGCCTGCAATCGTGTGCGCCCAATGTGGAGAAGCTTGGATTCAGGACACAATCTCTGAAGAATTGGAAAAAATTATTACCGAAGCAAGTACGAAGCGCCGTCAGCTGGAAGTGATTGATATGGCAGCCTGATCTGCCAATCAGCCCACGCTTTCTCTTAGCCTGAAGACCTTCAATGACCCCAACCCACATCACAATCACCCATCTCGGCGCTGAAACCTGCGTCACCGGCTCCTGCCACCTGATCCGGTTTCAGCCGGACCACGGCAGCGGCAGCGTCGCCATCCTGGTGGACTGCGGCATTGTCCAGGGCCATGACCCGCAGGTGCCTTTCGACCGGTTCCCGGTGCCGCCGGCAGAGATCGACTTTCTGTTTCTCACCCATGCCCACATCGATCACATCGGCCGGGTCCCGGACCTGATCGATGCCGGGTTCTGCGGTGAGATCATCTGCACCCACGGCACCAGGGCCCTGCTCCTGCCCATGCTCCGGGATGCCATGTCGTTTTCCGGCCGGACCGACGTCCAGGTCCGGGCCATGGAAAAACAGATCGACGACCTGTCCTGGGGGTTTGAACTGTACGCCCCCTTCACCCTGAGACACGGCATCACGTTTACCCTGAAAAACGCCGGTCACATCCTGGGCTCCTGCTTTATCCAGTTTTCGTTTTCCAGCCCGGACAAGCCCCCATACCGGGTCACGTTTTCCGGAGATCTGGGCTGCCGCCACACCCCGATCATCCCGGACCCGGACCCGCCCGACGCCTGCGATCTTTTGATCCTGGAATCCACCTACGGAGACCGGAACCACGAAAACCGGGCCGACCGCCTGGAAACCCTGGCAAAGGCCCTAGACCATGCCCTGTCCGACAGCGGCATCGTGTATATCCCGGCTTTTGCCCTGGGCCGGACCCAGGAACTGATCTATGAGCTGGACCGCATCAATCCCGGGGTGCCGGTGTTCATCGACTCCCCCCTGGGCATCGAGATCACCCGGCTGTACCAGGACATGGACGACTGCTGGGACAGGGAAGCCAAAGCACTGAAAGCCGCCGGAGACCACCCCATCCAGTTCAACCACCTGTATGCCGTGGAAAAGTTCCAGGATCACCGGCGCCTGCTGCACCTTACCGGCCCGGCCGTCATCATCGCCGGATCCGGCATGTGCACGGGCGGCCGCATTGTCAACCACCTGAAACACGGCCTGGATGACCCGAAAAACGACCTGTTCTTTGTAGGATACCAGGCCAAAGGCACTCCGGGCCGGGCCATCGTGGAAGGCCGCACCCCGGCCAAGGCTGCCATCCACCGGCTGTCCGGTTACTCGGCCCATGCCGACCAGCAAACCCTGTGTGACTGGGTGACATCCATGCCGGAACCGCCGGGCGAGATCCGACTGGTGCATGGGGAGCCGGAAGCCCAAAAAGCACTTAAACAAATTCTCACAAGAAAATAATATTGATTCCTACCCCAAAAGTTGAATCTCCCAATGGATTTGCGCCCTGTCTAATCTTCATCATGAAAAAGGTCTAAAAATGAAAACAAACAAAACCGTCTATGTCGGCATGAGTGCCGATTTAGTCCATCCCGGGCACTTGAATATTATCAAAAAAGCAAGGGAACTGGGGGATGTGATCATCGGGCTGTTGACAGACGAGGCGATTGCCAGTTACAAGCGTGTTCCGCACATGACATTTGATCAGCGCCGGGAAGTGATTGAAAATATCAAAGGGGTAAGCAAGGTAGTGTCCCAGACAACACTGGATTATGCATCCAACCTGGAAAAAATCAGGCCGGATTACGTGGTCCATGGAGATGACTGGAAAGAAGGGGTCCAGCAGAAGACAAGACAGCGGGTGATCGATACGCTTTCCAAATGGGGAGGAAAACTGGTCGAAATCCCTTACACCCGGGGAATTTCATCTACCCGGTTGCACGCAGCCATGAAAGAGGTGGGAACCACCCCGGAGATACGCTTGAAATCCCTTCGCCGAATGCTTCGGGTAAAGCCGCTTGTACGGCTCATCGATATTCACAACGGGTTATCCGGTCTCATTGTTGAAAACACCTATATCGACACACCGGATGGACGGCGCGAATTCGACGGGATGTGGGGCAGCAGTCTGACGGATGCTACGGCCAAGGGAAAACCCGATATCGAGGCGGTGGATGTCACCGCACGCATCACGACTCTGAACGAAGTGCTCGAGGTCACCACAAAACCGATTGTCTATGACGGGGACACCGGCGGCAGGCCGGAGCATTTCGTATTCACGGTCAAGACACTGGAGCGTCTGGGTATTTCCGCAATCATCATCGAGGACAAAATCGGGTTGAAAAAAAATTCGCTTTTTGGCACAGGTGCCGGGCAGATCCAGGACAGCATTGAAAATTTCTCCCACAAAATACAACTTGGGAAAAGAGCCCAGGCAACAAATGATTTCATGATCATTGCCCGCATCGAAAGCCTGATTCTGGAAAAAGGCATGGATGATGCCATCAGCCGGGCAACCGCATATCTTGAGGCAGGAGCGGACGGCATCATGATCCACAGCCGGCAAAAAAAACCGGATGAAATTTTTGAATTCTGCGGACTGTACAGCCAGTTTTCCAATCGGCGTCCTCTGGTGGTCGTGCCAACATGCTACAACCAGGTGACCGAAGAAGAGCTCATGGCTAACGGCGTGAATATCGTCATATATGCCAATCATCTCCTGCGAAGTGCCTATCCGGCCATGATAGAAACGGCCAGGACCATTCTAACGCATCGGCGTTCGGCTGAATGCGATGCCAGGATTCTGCCGATCAGCGAAATCCTTGAACTGGTCCCGGGAGGCAAATGATGATCGAACCGGGCCACTTTTTCAATGGATTACGCCAACACGGTATTCATCTATTTACCGGGGTCCCGGATTCGCTTTTAAAGCATTTCTGTGCATATCTGGAGGATCACTGCACTGCCGGTCAGCACATCATTACCGCCAATGAAGGCAATGCCGTGGCCCTTGCCGCAGGCTATCACCTGACCACCGGCAAAACAGCTGCCGTTTACATGCAGAATTCAGGGTTGGGCAACGCGGTCAATCCCCTCATGTCCCTGACTGCTCCGGAAGTTTACAATATCCCGTTGCTTTTGATTATCGGCTGGCGGGGGGAACCGGGCATAAAGGATGAGCCCCAGCACATCAAACAAGGCCAAATAACCCCAGGTCAACTCGACCTTATGGGGATCTCTTATTTCCTGCTGGATGCCGATTCTGACTGCAATAATGTGCTGGATTCCATATTCAAAAAAATTGAATATTCAAACGCGCCGGCAACCCTGCTGGTACGAAAAGGAACATTTACACCTTATACACCTGTTCAGAAGCGAATACAATTGTCAAATCTTTCCCGTGAAGAGGCCCTTACTGAAATCCTGACACTTGCTGATGAAAACGCGCTGGTCATATCGACCACAGGCAAAACCTCACGGGAAGTGTTCGAAATCCGCAAACGACTCGGCCATCCTCAGCGTGATTTTCTTACTGTAGGTTCCATGGGACATACGGCTTCTATTGCCTTGGGCGCTGCACTGGGCAATCCGAACAAACAAATCATCTGCATCGATGGCGACGGCTCTTCCCTGATGCACCTTGGTTCATTGCCGGTAATCGGAAAGTGCCGTCTTGAGAATCTGATTTATATACTGCTCAACAATGCGGCCCATGAATCCGTGGGCGGACAACCGACCGCAGCTGACCGGTTTGACTTTTCTGTGATGGCAACCGCCTGCGGTTTTAACCGATACTGCATGGCCGGAACCACCCGGCAACTGAAAGATCTCTGGACAGATATCAGTCAAACATCGGGAACTCACATGATTGAAGTGCGTATCCAAACCGGGTCCCGCGCCGATCTCGGCCGCCCTGCCCGCTCTCCCCGGGAAAACAAAAAAGCCTTTATGGAGGCGGCAATTGAACATATGGTGTGATTACAACCCGGTACGAATCACGGCCGGTCAGGGCGCAATTAAAAAACTGTTTTCACTCGATCCGCCGGTTACCACCGGCAAACGGGTGCTGATGGTTACCAGTGCAGGATTTACTGCCCGGGGTATGACAAAAAAAATCGAGGCAGCAGGAAGAAAATCCGGCCTCGAAAATCCGATTCTTGTTTTTGACGGAGTCACCGCCAACCCGGAACTGGATTTTCTGGACCGTATCATCACTGCTTTGCGTCGAGAAAACATCACCGGTATCATCGCTCTTGGCGGGGGGTCTGTACTGGATACGGCCAAAGTCTTTTCAGTTGCCCTGCCGGCCGCCCGGGAATATACCCTGGATAATGTCCTGCGCCAGGGTCGACCGCAGAAATGGGAGAACCGCATACCCGTGGTGGCAATACCCACTACAGCCGGTACAGGCGCGGAAGTCACCTCTTTTGCAACAGTGTGGGACAGCGGCAATAAAAAAAAATATTCTGTTGCCGGAGAGATGGTGTATCCTATCCACGCACTGGTCGACCCGGAACTGACGGTGACGCTTCCTCCCAAAGAAACCCTTTATACCGGACTGGACACCATTTCACATGCTTTGGAATCACTCTGGAACAAAAACCGAACCCCCATAAGTGAGACACTGGCGCTGAAAGCTTTGGCTCTTGCAAACCATGCCTTGCCGGTCTTGATAAACCAGTCGGAAAATCTTTTATACAGAGAGATGATGCAGCAAGCAGCCCTGTTAGCGGGATTGGCCATCAGCCATACCCGGACCGCTATTGCACATGCTATCTCCTACCCCGTGACCATGCGCTTTGGTGTGCCTCACGGCCTTGCATGCAGTTTTACTTTGCCAAAAATTATTCAACATTATAAGCCAAATGAAAAGAATGATATTATTACATCCAGGCTTAACGACACTCTTATTATGCTTGAAGGGTTCAAATTGAATGATAAGATAGCCGCCTTTGTCAAAAGAGAGGATTTGTTAAACTTTATAGGAGAGATGTTTTATCCGGAAAGATTGGAAAATTATGCCAAACCTTTAAAAAAAGAAGATATAACCCTCATTATAGGAAAATAAAACCAATATTGTACCCCCCCCAAAAAAAAGAAAATATTCGCTGCCAGCATTTGACAAATCATCTAAACAAAAAAAAATTTTGATGTTAATTTATCAAAACCTCAAATCAATACTTACTCCAAAAGAGCGCCGACTTGCACTCCTTGTTTTATCCATGATGTTTCTCAATGCAACAATTGCGGCTATTGGTATAGCGTCCATAATGCCATTTCTGGCTGTGGTAGGCAACCCTGCAATTATTCATACTAATCCCATTTTATCGTGGACTTACCAGCTTTCAGGAGCCCCGCCAACGCGTAATTTTTTGTTAATTTTAGGATTTTTAGCCTTTGTAGTAATTATTTTAGGATCAGTCTTCAAGGCATTGACCGAGTATGCAACTGCCAAATTCGTACATATGCGCCGCCATACTATATCATGCAAATTATTGCATAAATATGTAAATCAACCTTATGTATTTTTTTTAAACAGAAACTCAGCAGACCTTTCAAAAAGCGTTTTGTCCGAAGTGGAAGAAGTTATCCTAAGTGTCCTTAAACCAGGAATGGAGCTTGCAACCTACAGTCTTGTAACATGCCTACTGATAGGCCTGCTTTTTTTTGTAGACCTATGGGTATCGCTTATTCTTGTATCTTTCATCGGCGGTGCCTATGCTATTATATATATAATTGTGCGTGGCAAACTTAACCGAATTGGTATTGATCGAATTAAGGCTAACAAGCAGCGATTTACTGCTGCAGGAGAGACCTTTGGTGGCATTAAGGATATCAAACTTCTTGGACGAGAAAACGCTTACTTGAAACGCTTTGCTCCACCATCTAAACGTTTTGCCAGTCACCAGGCCAATAATCAGATATTGCGATTAATACCAAAGTATGGTGTGGAAGCCGCATCCTTCGGAGCGATTCTCCTTGTAACGATACATTTTTTGGGATCCGAGGTAGACTTAAGCCGTGTATTGCCTGTTCTTGGTATATATGCATTTACAGCATTCCGACTTATGCCAGCACTTCAAAGAGTTTACCAGTCCCTGACCATACTACGCTTCGGTCTGCCAGCCTTAGAAGCTCTTGCGAATGATCTTACCATAAAAGAGAAAGACCACCACAGGGAAATATCTGATCCTCCCATGCAGCTAAACCATTCCTTGGTTCTCGAGAATATCACTTACACCTACCCAAACGCTTCCAGCCCAATACTTTCAAAAATAAACCTGACCATTCCAGCCAAGACTACTATAGGAATTGTGGGCACGACGGGAGCGGGAAAAACTACTCTGTTGGATATAATACTTGGTCTCTTACCTCTTGATAATGGACGAATCTTGATAGACGGTCATACGATAACCAATAAAAACAAACGGTCATGGCAACGCAGCTTAGGTTATGTTCCGCAACACATTTATCTTTCGGATGAAACGGTAACTTCAAATATCGCTTTTGGTATACCGAAAGAGAAAATTGACTTTGATGCTGTTAAAAGGGCTGCTAAAACGGCTGCTCTTCAGGAGTTCATCCTGAACGAACTAACGGAAGGATACGACAGCGTTGTTGGGGAACGAGGCATTCGCCTCTCCGGAGGGCAACGACAACGTATTGGGATCGCCCGCGCAATGTACAATAATCCTTCAGTGCTAATAATGGATGAAGCCACCAGTGCATTGGATAGTGCTACGGAGAAGAACGTAATAAAGTCTATCGATAAACTGAAAGGCAAACGCACAATCATTATGGTTGCCCATCGGCTTTCAACAGTCAAAGACTGTGATATAATTTTTATATTAGAAAAAGGTGAATTGGTCGGACAAGGCTGTTTTAAAGAACTTGCTGCAAATAATCACTATTTTCAAAAAATGATCGGGGTATAATGCAGTATAACCTACTATGCTTTTTAATTTTTAGACATACTTTGCGGATAAAAGGAACGAAATTTATGAAAGTTTTTGCACTATGTAGAACATATTTTCAAGTGGCTCAAACATTAGCTTTGTGCGAATTCTTTAAGAAGCAAGATAGGAATCTTGAGCTGAAAATATTTCGGGGAAAAACAGGCTTAAACAATTTTGCCATTAAAAATGACGTTCTCGATTTTTCGATTCAAGACTATCCAATATCTATGATAGACATGCCCCGTTCAATCCCAATTACAATTCCTCTAGCTATAAAAGACCTAATAATATCTTCTTTAAAAAAAAATGTTCCAAAAAAAAATATTATGGTGGCTCCAGGTGCTCCAAATCTATATTTTTTATCCATACTGAAAGATTCAAGAAGCAATATTGATGCATTTTTTTCTATTGAAGAGGGAATAGGAACTTATGGAACCATACTAAGTCGAACTAAAAGCAAAATGTATAAAAAAGGCAAAGAGTTATATTATTTTGTTTTTTACTTTTTTATAGAACTTGTAAAGCAGTTGCTTCTACGAATAGTAACGTATAGATCTGGAGGGATTATTGAAACTATTTCAAATAGAATTGAAAGTCACTCTAGAAATCAAATCACTCTTGCACCCTTACTAAAAAGGACGTTATCAAGCAATGTCTTTAATTCTTCTAAAATGATTATACATAAAAATACGATATTATTCATATCTACTCCTTTTGTTGAAAACAACATTCTTGACAAAAAAAGCTATTTGTCGATAATTAATGTGACCTGTAATTATTTTTTGGACCAGGGAAAAAATTTTCTAATCAAACCCCACCCTGACGAAAAGGTTGATAAATTTAATAAACACATGATTTGTGATTTTGATGGGCCGGTAGAGGCCCTTTTAAGCGCTCATATTGATAAAATCGTCGGTGTTGTTGGTATCAACTCAACAGCATTAATTTTAGCTAAAAAATTATTTAACCTGCCAACTTATAAAATTGATCATAAATTTATCTTTTATGATAATAAAAGACATTTAAATACTAACTCACAACGTTTATACACAGAATATACTGAAGTTTTAAAATCACTATGTGATGTGATAAATGAAAATCGACAAAAAAAACTATAAACACTGGCTGTACTTGATTCGCAGTGCGGTATTAATTGCCGCTACTATGCCGGTGCGCATCTTCCAAAAAAAGAGCATCGTCGTTCTTTACGGGCATAAACTCAACGGCAACCTATTGGCCTTATATGATTTCGTGACGGAGAAAAGCGAATCTTTTGATGCCTTCTTTTTAACGATGGACCCTGTCTATTACAAACAACTGAAGCGGGAAGGCATCAATGTTTTACATATGGGCTCGCTATCGGATATGGTAACCGTTGCAAAGGCAGGGGCAATAATAACCGACCACGGGATGCATACCCTGATCCTGTTTCGTTACCTGACTTCCATAAAATTTATCGATGTATGGCATGGCCTTTCATACAAAGGGTTTGATGCCCAGTCCTTCAGACATTTGCATGGACACGATGAAGTGTGGGTGCAGTCTGAAATGATGAAACATTATTATATTCACAAATTCGGTTTTTCGAAAAAACGGATCAGAGTCACCGGATATGGAAGAGCGGACAAGCTGATTCTGGGAGAATTCGACAGAAACGCAATCCTTGAAAAATATGGGCTGGTAGATAGAAAAACCGTTCTGCTGGCACCGACTTGGACGCAGGACCACAAAAACAGGAGTATCCTGCCTTTTGGGATTTCCATGGGAGCTTTTTTCGATGCATTGGAAGCTGCGGGAAAAAAAAATAACGTCACTGTGATTTTCCGGGTTCATCTGAACACAGGCGATTCCATCAAAGTAGATCAATATGATCATATCCGTGTGATGCCGTCTTCGATTTATCCTGTTGCCGAGGAATTTTTATTTATTTCTGATCTGCTGGTCACTGACTGGTCTTCCATGGCAACCGACTACCTGGTGTTAAAACGGCCGACCATCTTCCTGGACGTGCCGGCACCCTTTTCAAAAGGCTTTACTTTGGGGCCGGAACACCGGTTTGGTGAAATTGCCGATTCAATGGAAAATCTGATTTCGAGTATTGAAAAATATATTCAGAAACCGGAAGCGTTCCTGGAAAAATATGAGAAACAAATGCGTCACACAATTCATGCCGCTTACGGCAATACATGTGACGGCAGGGCCAGAGACAGATATGTGATGAATTTAAAAAAACTGGTCCCGGAATTTCGTCAACGTTAATTTTTTTCTATCACCTCTTTTAAACACGCACGGTATTTTTGCGTTATCACATTCCAGTCAAATTCATTGTGGACTTTTTTTATGGCTCTTTGAGCCATTTTTTTTTGATATTCAGGATGTTGTAACTCGGTTATGATGGTCTGTGCCAAGGCTGCAGAATCTCCCGGAGAAAAAACAAGACCGGTTTTTTCATGAATGACCGTGTCTTTTATGGCCGGCAGATCACTGGCAATGACCGGGCATCCACAGCCCATGGCTTCAATCACCACCAGGCCCAATCCTTCCTGGTCTCCGTCTTTTGCCCTGACAAAAGGGAACACGGCCAGGGCAGCCTGTTGATAGAATTCGGGCAGTTCTGACTGGGGTTGACTGTCCAGAAAGACGACTTTACCGCTGATACCCAGGGATCGGCACTGTCGGCGCAAATCCGCTTCAAGCGGACCAGCCCCTATGATGGTCAACTCAACGCCAGGGAACTGTGCCAGAACCCGGGGCATGGCATCGAGCAGCACATTCACCCCTTTTTTTTCCACCAGCCTGCCCACAAAGATAAGTTTTCCGGGATCCCGTTTTTTGTGATGCGCCGGCACAAATCTTTTCTTTAAATCAACCCCCATGGAAATGACCGAAACCCTGTCCGGAGAAACTTTCATATCCACCACGGTTTTCTTCATGGCATGGCTGACCACGGTTAAAGCCCGGGACCGCTTGATAGTCCAGCGTTTGACCGCTTGAAACAATCTGCTTTGAAGTGCAAACAAATCACCACCGTGGGAAGTGCAGACCAAAGGATTGGATTTTCCGGTTATCATCAGCGCAATGGCGGCGGCAAAACCCTGGGGGATGAGCCAGTGAGCATGGATCGCATCGATTTTTTCCCGGCGGATCAAGTGAACAATGGCCAGAACCTGACCCGTTATAAAAAAGGGGACCAGGAGGTAATTCAATGGATTGGATTTCAGCTGATGCAGTATCCCGCCATTCCGGCTGGTCAAATTCTCCAGAGAAGGAAAAAAATATGGGTACCGGACAACCCGCAACCCTGTCATGGTTTCCTTGTCTCTAACACCGGGGACCCGGGGCGTCAGTACGGTAATGTCAAAATATTTTGCCAGCCGACGGCTCAGTTCTAACACAAATGCCGGTGTTGAATCGTTTTCCCGGCTGGGAAAAGTCGATGTCAGCACCAGGATATGCGGTCTGGCCGGTTGAGACATGCGGTCCTTATTCCAATATTCTTTTGATTATCTCCAGAGGTATCCGGCCCTCATACAGATTCCCTTCCACCTCATACGTCGGCGTCCCCGTCACCCCCAGCTCAATTCCTTTCAATACATCCAATTTTATTTTATACCGGACCTGGCGGATGTCCGGCGAGGCGGCAAGGCCGTCAAAGCTGACCCCGCTTCGCCTGGCAAGGTCTTTGATATCCAGGGTTTTAACATCCTTGGGGATCTCATACAACAGATCGTTCATCTGCCAGAACCGGTTTTCCAGGGCTGCATAGGCGGCGGCCACGGCCAGCTTGCCCGAGGCCGGGTGAAAGGTGCCGGTCAGGGTGGGATTGAACTGCGGGTCCATGGGGAAATGCCGGTGGACCAGCCGGATTTTGTCCGGGTTGGCCGCCACGATCTGCCTCAGATACATGTGCATTTTTTTGCACTGAAAACACATGTAATCCGAGTATTCGGTGATGACCAGTTCCGGGTTTTCCGCCCCGATCCAGGGATCGCCGTGTTCGGTCATGCCGGTGGCCACATCTGCCGCGATTTCCGGCAATGAAAAATGCCAGTACCTGGGATACACAAACGGCAGAATACAAACGATCCCGAAAAACACCACAAAAATCGTGGTCTGGATTTTCCAGGGCCGAAACAGGAAAACCACATCCTTTTTCAGGCCACTGACAAATCCTTTTTCCGGAAACCGCCGCCGGATGATCCATACCAGAAAGAGCAAGGCAAAGTTAATCCCGTATCCGGCCAGGCACACAATGCAGTACACCTTGATGTCAAACTTCAGAATATAGGCCAGATACAGGCTGTAACCTGAGAAAAACAGGGCCGTCAAAAACAGCATCGGCCAGATCCGACGATGATCTGCTTCGGATAAATATGCAAATGACAGCAGAATCAGGAAAAATCCATATCCCAGACCCCCCCACACCGGCACGGGCAAGCCCAGAAAAATGGAATGCATGCTCTGGGATACTGTGTCGCAGTTCACTGCCTCAGAAACGGCACACAGGCTGACATAAAGGATGTCGGTGTGGACCCGGTAATGGGAGAATGACGAATAAAGCATGTTGAGCAGCCCAGCCAGGGCAATACCGGTCACTGTCCAGAAATACACGGCAAAAGGAAAAGGCGTTGTCTTCCTGTTATTGAATTTCATGGGCAGACGTACTGATTTGTGAAATTTTCCGGGCATGTGCTGTCATGGCATCAGATATGACGGGTGTCAGCAATTTTTTGGACAGCAGCCAGTCAAGTTTGGAATGTCTGATCTGACGCAAAGCGTCGGCAATGGATGCAGCACCGGACATGGACACCAGTTGTCCGGCATACCGGCCCGCCTTCTGGGTATTTCCCGACCGGACACTGTTCTGTATCAACAAGAACAAGGCGGTCATTTTTTTTCCGGAAAGGCTGTAAGCTCTTTCAAACTGATTTTCTGCCGCACCATGATGTCCTGCCAGGTACCTGGCCGCTCCCAGTAAAATTCGCACATTGTCATCATCAGGTGCCATTGTTACCGCTTTTATCAGATGTGTCAACGCTTGATCCACATGATTTTGCCGCAGCAGAATCACGGCCTGCATGCAAAGAAAATTGACCGACTCCGGATTTTTGGCAAGCAGTTTTTTGATCTGTGTATCAGCGCCTTCCATATCCCCTGTCGCGATCAAAGACTGGGCCAGGTGATACCGGGCCGGATAAAAACCGGGCTTCAATTCCAGAATCCGCCGGTACATGCGGATCGCCAGTTCATGATTATGATGAATGGCCGCTGTCATATTCGCCAGATTGATCAGGGACACGATTTCCGGCTTATGACGGGTATCGTCTTTTAAGTGCATGGCGGCCTGGTACAGGTGTATGGCCCGGTCAGGGTCGGTCTTTTGATAAACAGACGCCAGGTTCAAATATGGCCGGGACCTGCCCGGTGCTTTTTCCAGGGCATCTTCCCACAGGGTTTGTTCATCTTTCCATACCATGTTCCGGGTATAGGTGGCAAACCCGGACACAGCGATCCACAGGGTGATGAATCCGATCGCCAGACCCTTCATGACCTTTCGTTCATGGGAATAATGATTGACAAGGTGTGTCAATCCGGCCGCCACCGGGAGAAACAAAAACAGTGACGGCAGATAATTGCGGTGTTCAAACACCATTTCCAGGGGAATGATGGAAGATTCGACCAGGTGGTTGATCAAGAAAAAGAGAATGGCAAAACCAATCAGCGGCATCTGAATCATCCGCCACACAGCGACACCTGCCAGACCCAGGACAATCAATATGGCCGGCAGTGTGGTCCAGGGTGAAAACAGCCCGGTTGACACGACCATATCGTGGTCAATGGAAAACCGGTCTGCAACCGGAAAGAACATCTGGGACAGATAGAACAGAATCACCCGGGGCTGGGTCATGAGACGTTCTGAAACCGTAAAAGTGCGTTGTTCATATCCGCCCAGAATCCGGCTGAAAAACTCTCCGTCCAAAAACAGATAAACCCCCAGAAACAACACCATCAAAAAAACAATGCCCCCCAGCCCGATAATTTTTTTTCGTGTTTGACGGTCCGCCATGTTCTGAAAAAAGAACATTTCAACGAGAAAAATAGACACCGGAAGCAGCAATGCATTTTCTTTAGAGCCCACCGCCAGCAAAAAACAAATCGCCATTCCTGAAAAAAACACCGCTTTGTTTTTCAATGACTGCGAGATCCGGGCTTTGATATACAAAAAGATCGCCAAGATGGAAAACAGGGTTGCCAACGCCGCCATGCGCTGAACAATATAGGTCACAGCCTGGGTCTGGATGGGATTGACCGCCCACAGGCAGGCAGCCAGCCCGGCGATGAAATATTTATCCTTACTGTATTTTTCATTCAGATTGGGCGAGTCAAAAAGAGCCAGAATGGAAAGATAAAGAAAAAATGATATCAGGATATGAATGGCAATATTCACGAGATGATATCCGGTCACATCGTCCTGTCCGAAATACCAGTTCAGGGCAAAGCTCAAATATGAAACCGGCCGGTAAAACACTTTGCCGGCTTCAGAATTGCCTGTTGTTGCGCTATAAAGCGATGGAAGGGATAATCTGTCGATATGCAGGGTAGTGTTCTGAGCGATATTGTGAAAATCATCAAAATGAAAGGGCGCATTAAAAGTATTGCTATAAACAAGCAGGACAAGAATAGACAGCAAAAAAAGAATACGCTGTTTGACGTATGCATTCTTTGGTTTTAACAGGGAATTATCCATATCAAAAAAAAATCCCCCTTATTGACAATTTGCATCAGTAAGGGGGATTCAGAAAAGTTGCTTTTTTAAAAATATCTACTTACAAGCATTATTATCGTTGCTGGGTTGGTTTCCAGTTTCATCAATTGACCATACGTCACCTTCAACCCCCGTATTTTTACCTGATGGAGTCGTACCTTGACCTGTTGCAGTTGCGGTGAAAGCACTAGCAGTTCCTTCTGTTATAGCGTAAGCATATCTGGGATCGCCTTTAGCTGCTATACTTCCAAGTTTAGCTGTTGAATCTGCATATGTATCAAATTCAGCCAAATAAGCTTCTTGCAGTACTCTGATACTTCCTAAAACACTCTTTGCTTCAGCCTGTTTTGCTTTACACTGATAGGTCAAGAAGTTCGGGATGGCAATGGCTGCCAGAATCCCGATAATCGCCACAACGATCATCAGTTCAATCAGGGTGAACCCTTTTTTGTTCTTCAACATTTTTTTCATAACCGTCTCCTTTAATCTTACCTGTTTATTGATACTACTTTACAATTAAACCATTTGGTTTTGTTTTTAGCAATAAACATACCATTCGCCTTCTTTTGCTCTGTCATATAGATTTTCAATTGGGAACGGATTGAATTTAAAGGGCGAATCCGGAATTTTTCAGAATCGATCGAACCATGCCCGGGCCATGTGGCATTATGCAAAATAACAAAAAACGGCAAATATGACAAAATTTGAAACTGGTTGACGAAAAGCGGGCATTTATTTTATGGTCCGCCAGGAAACAGATATCATTGAATTTCAGAACTGGACCCGATCATGACCCAACGATTTCGATCCCATATCATCTTTGCCCTGCTCATTGTCCTGGTGATCGGATATATCGGGGTCCTGGCGGCGGTCCCCCCGGTGGACCGGGATGCACTGACCCATCATTTGTTTGTTCCCAGGCTGTATCTGGAACATGGCGGGATCCATGAACTTTCCCATATTCCGTTTTCCTATTATCCCATGAACCTGGACCTGCTGTATCTGATCCCGCTGGCGTTCGGCAATGACATTGCGCCCAAATTCATCCATTTTGTCTTTGCCCTGGTCACAGGGGTCATGATATTCCGGTATCTTCGACAACGCACGGACACGACCCATGCCTGGATGGGAGCACTGTTTTTTCTGACCCTGCCAATCATTGTCCGGTTGTCTTCCACAGTGTATGTGGACCTGGGGCTGATCTGTTTTTTCTTTGCGGCCCTGCTTTATCTGTTCAAGTGGATCGAATCCGGGTTCACGATGCGGCCGCTGATTATCAGTGGGATATTCTGCGGCCTGGCGTTGGGGACCAAGTACAACGGGCTGGTGGGATTGTTTTTGCTGGGGCTGTTTGTGCCATTTGTATATGCAAGGATGAATCCAAAAACCCGCCATGCAAGCCTGAAGGCAGCCGGGTACGGGGCCGTGTTCATCCTGGTGTCATTGGTGGTGTTTTCTCCATGGATGATCCGGAATATGGCCTGGACCGGGAACCCGGTGTATCCGTTATACAACAAGGTGTTCAATCCGCCGCCGGAGTCTTCTGACACTGAAACCCGGCCCCCTGCCCCGCGCATCTCCCATTTGCAGTTCCGGCATCTGGATTACGGCGAATCCTGGCCGGCCATTGCCATGATACCGGTGCGGGTGTTTTTCCAGGGCAAGGATGATGATTTCCAGTATTTTGATGGCAGGATCAGCCCGTTTCTATTGTTTTTGCCGATCCTGGCCTTTGCCGGATTCAAAACCAACCGGTCCCGGCAGGAAAAAGCGGAAATCTGGCTGATGCTGGCGTTTTCCCTACTGTTTCTGGTGTATGCCTGTGTTCAGACATCGGTCCGGATCCGGTATTTTGCGCCGATCCTGCCGCCCCTGGTGGTGCTGTCCATGATCGGGCTGTACCGGCTCCGGGCAAGCGGAGTGCTGGGGGCAAAGCTGTCCGGGCCGGTGCGGGCCGGGGTGGTGGCGGCAACGGTGGCGGTGATATTCGGACTCAATGGCGCCTATATGGTGGAGCGGTTCAAAAAGGACCGGCCCCTAGATTACCTGTCCGGCAAACTGTCCCGGGATGAGTACATCCAGGCGTTCCGGCCGGAATATGCCGTGTTTCAATATGCCAATGCGCATCTGCCGGAAGATGCAAGGATTTTCGGGTTGTTCATGGGGGGGCGGGGGTATTATTCCGACCGGTTTATCGCGTTCAATGATTCTCTGCTTTACAGGGTTGCAAAAGATGCCGCAACCGGCTCAGATGTGGCGGCAACGCTGACCGGCAAAGGATTCACCCATATTCTGGTAAGTTTTTCCGGATTCAATCTGTGGTTAAAGGAGGCGGCGACTGATCACGACCGGCAGGTGCTCAGGCCTTTTTTTGAAACTCATGTTGAAGTGCTGTTCTCCCAGGACGGGTATGGGCTGTTGAGAATTAAATCCTGACGTCATAAACTCTTGTAAACACCGGATTTTAAAAGTATATTGGTTATATGAAAAAGACAGACAGACATTGCGAAATGATCCTGTCGGTTGCCGGCATCGTGAACCGCTGCATTCAGCAGGCACCGTCGGCCCGGGAAACAATCCGGGCCGCATATCTGTTTGGTTCCGTCCTGGAAGAAGACCGGTTTAAAACAGGTTCCGATATTGATTTGGCTTTTTTGCTGGAAAATTCAGAATATTCAGCCGATCCTTTGACGGCTTCATATGACGCTTATCATATATCGACCCGGGTGAGTTCTGAAACCAACCGCCGGACCGATGTGGTCATTTTGAATGCAGCATCCGTTGAGACCGCCTACCAAGTAATTACGACCGGTGAACTGCTGTATGAAAAAGATCCGGCCGACCGGCTTGAATATGAAATCGCTTTGAAAGGCATGTATTTTGACTTCAAACCCTTTCTGGATGAACTGCGTTCGGGCAAACCGGTTCAAAGTTAAAAATTTATCATGAAATCAATTCAAAAAAAAATCCTGACTGTGGAAGAAAGGGTCAAGCGGCTGAAACATCTGGCTCAAACACTGAACTCTTTTGAAGCCTATGTGTCTTCGGCAAGAGATAAAGATGTGGCTGAAAGAAATATCCAGGTAGCCATCGAATCCTGTCTGGATATCGGGAAAATTTTAATTGCCACCCATCATTTGAAAGAACCTTCCGACAACAAAGGCGTTTTTATGGTATTGGCGGAATCCGGCATCATTGAGACTGCTCTTCTGAAATTTCTCATACCCATGGCCGGCACCAGAAATATTCTGGTGCATGGGTATGACCGGATAGACGATGCGCTGATATACGGCATCATTCAAAAACATCTTTCGGATTTTGAAAATTTCATACAGCAGGTTCGTTCCCATGAATCCCCGGACGGAGAATGACCATGAAAAAGCTGCCCCTGGGCATACAGAATTTTCCTGAAATCAGAAGAAACGATTACGTCTATATCGACAAGACCCCCCTGGCCCTGAAAATGGCCGACACCGGCAAATATTATTTTCTTTCCCGGCCCCGGCGGTTCGGCAAATCCCTGTACCTGGACACGCTGAAATGTCTGTTTGAGGGCAGAAAAGAGCTGTTCAAAGGCCTGTTCATATATGACAAATGGGACTGGGAAAAAACCTATCCGGTGATCAAAATCAGCTTTGGCGGGGATGTGTGCCAGTCATCCGGGCATCTTGAAAAAACCATTGCCGGGCTGCTCCAGAAAAATGAACGGGACAACGGGGTCACTGCGGCAAACAAAGAGACCATCGGCAACTATTTCAAGTTTCTCATCGAGGCCTGCCGTGAAAAACACCAGATGCCGGTGGTGGTGCTGGTGGATGAATATGACAAGCCGATTCTGGACAATATCACAGATGACGACACTGCCCTGGCTGTCCGAAACACCTTGCGGGGATTTTATTCCGCCATCAAGGATGCGGATGAACACATCAAGTTCGCTTTTCTCACCGGGGTGAGCAAATTCAGCAAGATGAACCTGTTTTCCGGGTTGAACAATCTGCGGGATATTACCCTGTCCCCGGACTTTGCAACCATTTGCGGTTATACCCAGGCGGATGTGGAAACCGGGTTCAAGGACCATCTGGCCCGGACCGGACCCAATGGACCGGTGGACCTGGCGGAACTGGCAAAATGGTACAATGGATATTCCTTTGGCGGTGAGCCGGTGTACAATCCCTATGATATTCTGCTGTTCTTCCAGGAAGGCGGAAAGTTCAAAAACTACTGGTTCGAAACCGGCACTCCCACATTCTTGATGGACATGATCCGGGAGAGGCAGTATTTTCTGCCGGACCTGGAAAACCTGGAGGTGTCTGAGCAGGTTTTAAACACCTTTGATGTGGGCAATATCCCCATCGAATCCCTGATGTTCCAGACCGGATACCTGACCATCAAAAAAACCGACACCATATTCAACCAGGTGATCCATACCCTTTCCTATCCAAATTTTGAAGTCAAGAACGCTTTCAACAAATATCTGGTCGGATATTTCACGGAACACCGTTTCCAGCCCGATGCCCGGTTATACAAAACCCTGCTCGACGATGATTTCACTGGGCTCAAATCACAGATCGAGCGTCTCTTTGCCGCCATTCCCTACACGGCCCATGGACATCTGACCCATTATGAAGGATTTTACGTGAGCGTGATCTATGCGTTTCTTGCCAGCTTAGGCCTGGATCTGACCGCAGAAGATATCACCAGCAAGGGCCGGGCGGATCTGACACTGAAATTTCCCGGGCACAAAAAAATATATATCTTTGAATTCAAAGTGGTTCAGGATGGACAATCCAAAAGTAAAAACCCGCTGGCACAGATCAGAGAAAAACGCTATTTTGAAAAATATATGGAAGATGGAAAACGCATTTTTCTCATCGGCATCGAATTTTCAAAAGAAAAAAGAAACATTGCCTCTTTTGCGTGGGAAAAAGTCTGAAACGGAGTAACTTCTGACATCATCATTTCTTGTAAACACCGGCATCCAAAGGAGGGAACCGCTCCGATCCCGGATATACCACATACAAGTCATCAATTTTAAGATCCGTCTGTGCAATGCCCAGGGACCGGGTCATGCGCGGCGCATCCGTGTGCTTGATTTCATATCCGATTCTCCTGCCGGATTCGAAAACGAGCAGATCCAGCTCAGCCCCGGCATGTGTGGACCAGAAATAGCAGTCTCCAGGCCCGGATCTTGGCCCAGGTCATGCCAGTCATGTTCGGCCTGCTCCGGGGTTATAGACGATGACAAACCGCCGTCTGCCTGTGACTTTTCACGTGTCGGTTGCCGTCATCGTGAACCGCTGCATCCGGCCGGCACCGGCCGGGCCGATCGATAAGGTAGTCAAATTTTCCCGGGATTTGATTTACATCTTTGAGCCGCTGCCATGATACCGCTGCAGGTGATTTTCAGATCCGGCCTACTCCACGATTTCCAGGATGACCCGTTTCTGTTCCTTGGCAGAGGCACACGAAAGAATGGTCCGCATGGCCTGGGCGGTCCGGCCTTTTTTTCCGATCACCTTTCCCAGATCTTCCTTGGCCACCCGCAGTTCCAGTACCAGTGTCTGCTGCGCCTTGATTTCCTGGACATCCACCTGATCCGGATCATCGACCAAAGACTTTGCAATGTACTTGATTAACTCTTTCATGACGGGATCTCCTTTTTCTG
>NPIE01001244.1_pt1 | contig 21871 bp, 18 predicted proteins | sample 8637661 | NCBI WGS metagenome assembly NPIE01 (sample SAMN07420842, study PRJNA396082) | bioreactor metagenome | isolation source: sample BA12 brine-fed electro-methanogenic bioreactor BA | place: Japan: Kochi | collected 2016-12-09
CATTTTCCCTGTCCGTTGACAGACCTTTGTTTCATTTGTCCCTTCGATGTTTCCCCGACAAATCTTCAAATAAGGCCTCAGATAAGGTTGCGCCTCTTTCTGGGCTGGCCGTATTTTTCTCGTTTTTACGCACCGCCTGGCTAAGGATTACCTGATATCACTCTCCGGTGTTTCACGGAACTTCTTTCCGACACCATACTCCTTATATAACATTTCCCTATTTATTTGTTTGGACACCTTCAAAAATCCTGAACCCCGGGCATTTTATTTTTCCCATAGAGGATGTATCCTTTGTGACATGTTAGGACGCTGGCTACCCTGGAGATTCCTTGTCAAACGGGCAGCGAGGACTCACGGGATTATAGATCCACTCGCCCTGCTGGCAAGGCTTAGACGCTTTACCCAACCCTCGGAGGTTCAGGAGCCTATAGAACTCCTGCGTGCCGGGATTGTTTTTCATGCCCGGGGGCTCATCAACACAAAGGCCATTCAGCACAACCTCGACTGGGTATGGCCCTATTGGGTCGAACGGCAGTTCAATCCAGACGACCCCTCTTTTATGCCGAGAGCCTTTTCCTTCAGCCATGTCAACCTGACTCACAGAAACTGGACCGCTGTCGGGCATCCGGAACTGCCCGTCTACCCTCTCGTCGACCCTCGAGGACTTGTCACTCCCCTGTATGACGGCTGGTCCATTGACTTGTGGCTCCTTTCGGAAAAGGGTGAAATCCTCCTGCCGTCCAAGCTTGACCACGTCCAGCAGCAACTGGACTTTTCGTCGGGTCTCTCCGTCACGACCGAAGCCTCTGACAAGGGAATGAAGATTACTTCCCGCACAACCCTCAGTATCGAAGAAGATTCACCCTTTTTACAAATCGGCGTAACCGGTTCTTGCCCTGAAGGTGGATGGCTCATCGTTTCCTTGCGACCTTACAACCCGGAAGGGGTCCAGTTCATAGACAAAATCCGCTATGAGAACGACCCACCAGGCCTCATCGCCAACGGCAGAACTCCTGTATTGTTCGACAGGTCGCCGGAAAAGACGATCTTTTCCGATTATCATGCGGGGGACGTGGTCAACCAGCTTGAGAAAGACCACGAAAAAAAGGTCAGCTGCAAGGTCGGTATGGCAACGGCGGCTGCATTTTTCCCGATTTCAGGCGAAGGTCAAAAAACGGTCGACCTCAGGATCCCCCTGGACTCCGACCTTCCCAAAAAGGGGAAAACCCGCGTCCTGAAGTCACCTTCTCCTGTGCAGGTATCCTGGCGCGACACCCTGTCTGTAACACCGTCCCTCGACATTCCTGATAAAAAAATCCTTTCCCTTTACGATGCCGCCGTCAGGACCATCATTCTGCTTTCCGCCGACGATGTCGTCCCTGGACCGTATACCTACCGCCGTTTCTGGTTCCGCGACGCCTGTTTCATGCTCAACGTTCTCTTGGCATTTGGCCTGACGAATCGGACGAAGAGGATCCTTGACACCTTTCCCGACAGGCAGAAAAGCGATGGGTATTTCCGGTCCCAGGAAGGAGAATGGGACTCCAACGGCCAGGTGCTCTGGATCATGGACAGATACCAGCGTATCACCGGGGAGAAACCAGATGCGACGTGGATCAACTCCGTTGAAAAAGGAGCCGAGTGGATCGTCGGGAAACGGATAAAAAAGAAGCGCTCGGGCCTGCATGCAGGACTTTTCCCGCCCGGGTTCAGCGCTGAACATCTCGGCCCCAACGATTACTATTACTGGGACGATTTCTGGGGCGTGGCGGGCCTGCGCTCTGCTTCACGCCTCCTGGAACTTGCAGGAAGAATCGAACAAGGGAAACGTTTTGAAACGGAAGCACGGAATTTCGAGGAAGCCCTTTTCATGAGCATCGACGGTATTCCCGACAGCCGGTCCCAGGGAGCCATCCCTGCCTCGCCCTACAGGAGAATCGATGCGGGTGCCGTGGGATCGCTGGTGGCCGATTATCCCCTCCAGATCACGCCACCCGGAGACAGGCGCATCCGGAAAACAGCGGCACTCATGTTGGAAAGATTCTTCCACAAGGGAGCGTTTTTCCAGGACATCATACACTCGGGCATCAACGTCTACCTGACCCTCGATATCGCCGAAACGCTCCTGAGGGGAAAGGATCCCCGGTACAAGGACCTTCTTCGCAATGTTGCGGATCTCGCTTCCCAGACAGGTCAATGGCCGGAAGCAATACATCCCATCACCTTCGGCGGCTGCATGGGGGATGGCCAGCATGGATGGGCCGCCGCCGAGTGGGCCATGCTCATCAGAAATCTTTTTGTCAGGGAAGAAGGGAATACGCTGGTCCTTGGTTCGGGAATCCTGCCTGAATGGATCGAATCTGGCTGTCTTCTGTCTTTCGGCCCGACAAAAACTCCCTTCGGACCTGTCTCGGTCAAATTGTTCCGGAAAAACGGAAAAACCATGTTCGAAAGCGACGCCCACTTTTCGCAAGCCCGGAAACTTCCTGAATTGATTATTATCGACGTACCAGGCTACAAGAAAGCGCACATCGAATACACTGACCAGACCCTGTTAGCCCTGGAGGAGGAAAGACCATGAATATCTGCATGTTCACAAATACATATCTTCCCCACGTGGGCGGCGTAGCCCGGTCCGTTTCATCCTTCGCCGAGGACCTTCGCAGGATGGGCCATCGTGTCTTGATTGTGGCCCCTACCTTCCCGAGTGACGAAGCCCACGCAGAGGAGAATGATGTTCTCCGCGTCCCGGCGGTACAGAACTTCAACGGCAGCGACTTTTCGGTACGCATTCCGATTCCGATGTTCATTGACAGGAAGATAGACGAGTTCGGGCCCGAGGTGATTCACAGCCACCATCCATTTCTTCTCGGCGATGCCGCTTTCCGCGCCGCATCTCGAAGAAACCTGCCACTTGTTTTCACGCACCATACGCTCTATGAACAATACACACACTATGTCTTCCCGAATTCAAAGATCATGAAAAAACTTGCCATAGAACTTGCGACACTCTACGCGAACCTTTGCACCAGGGTCATCGCCCCGAGCGGCAGTATTGCCCGCCTGATTTCCGAACGCGGCGTAACCACCCCGATTGAAGTGATACCCACCGGCGTCGACATCAAGTTTTTCCAGTCCGGTAACGGTACAACCTTCAGGAAAGCACAAGGGATTCCGGAAGGGGCGCCGGTCATAGGACACCTCGGCAGGCTGGCGCCGGAAAAAAATCTGGAATATCTCGCTGAGGTTGTCGCCCTGGCCCTAAAAAAAATGCCAGACGCGGCGCGTTTCCTCGTGGTGGGCGCCGGTCCAAGCGAAAAAGCCATTCGGGACATATTCCACAGGGAAGGTCTCACTGACCGGCTCATCATGCCCGGCAAAAAGACGGGACGGGAACTGGCAGACGCCTACAAGGCCATGGACCTTTTCGTTTTCTCGTCGAAATCCGAGACACAGGGCATGGTCCTGGCCGAAGCCATGGCAGCAGAAGTCCCCGTTATCGCCCTTGATGCGTCGGGCACGAGAGACGTCATCAAAGACGGTGAAAACGGGCGGCTTTTGCCCGAAGACACGTCTGCATCTGACTTCGCAAGAGAGATCACCGGTTTTTTCCATGAGCCCGAGAAAGCAGAAACCTGGAAGGAAAACGCCGACAAGACGGCCCGGGGGCTTTCACGGACTGCCATCGCGGAAAAACTGGCCCGATTGTACGAATCGTTGCCCCGGGATGTTCCCCGGAAAGAAACGGGCGTCGAAGGGGTACCCGACGCCTGGGATGAGTTTCTGCGCACGGTCAAGACCGAATGGATGCTTTTGACGGAAAAAAGGGATGCCCTTCTGAAAGTGGTCAAAAATGAGGACGGCAAATGACATCACGGGAATCACGCAAAACGCCAAAAACGGAGGGCCCCGGTGGATAAAAGAAGAAAAGAAATCCTCTCCGTAGCGCTGGTCGCTCTGCTTGCCACGACGGCTGCCGCCTTGATGTATGCAGTTGCCAGGCTCGAAATCTACGAAAAACTCATCACCTATATCAGCGAGAGCATGCCCCCGCTTCTTTTCATCGCCGCCATGCTGGTCCTGCCCGTTTTCGGCTTCACCATAAGCGTTTTCCTCGTGCTGGGGGGGATGAAATTCGGAGTCTTGCAATTTATCCTGATCTGGGTTCTCATTCTTCCTCTTCATGTTCTGGCCGCCTATTTTATTGCCCGTTGGGTGAGAACCCCTCTGACGGAATTCCTCTGTCACCGGATGGGGTGGCGTGTCCCGAACATCCCCCGGGACCATGTCGCCAAATTCAGCTTCCTTTTCCTGGCCTTTCCCGGACTGCCCTACGCCGCAAAGAATTACATCCTCCCTCTTGCGGGAGTTCCCTTCCGGTATTCCGTTATCATGAACACCGTTGTACAAGGCCTCATCGGCGTTCCTTTCATCATCCTGGGGAAATCCGCTGCAGATATCAACCTTACGGCCTTCAATATCACCCTCGCCGTCATGGTGGCCATTTATATCCTTCGCTGGTGGCTCAGGGACAAGCTCAGTGACTGAAAGACCCAGAACTCCTATTTTTTGCTCCATCGCTGTATGGCACGGCTCAAAAGCGGCGGGGTCAGAATACATGTTCCCAACACGACAAAAACCATTGCCGAATACAGCCCCCGCGTCACAGCCCAGTCACCCATGAGCCGCCCATGGGCCATGATGATCATGGTTATCTCCGCACGGGGAACCATGGAAAGCCCGATTGTAAAAGCGTTGCCGGTTTCTGAAAACAGGAGCGCCGGGCCGGCGGTGCCCACCAGTTTTCCGGCAAAGGCAACCCCCAAAAGCACCATTCCCGGAACAAGGGCATTGGAGAGAGACGATATTTCCACACCAAGGCCGATTCCCACAAAGAAAAAGGGAACAAAAAGGTCTCTCACGGTCATGTAGGGTGTCCGGTTGATGACGGCATCACTGTTCCTGCTCAAAGCCAGGCCAGCGAAAAAACCGCCGATAGCGACGGAAAACCCTAATAATCCCGCAAATCCGGCGATTATGATGCCAAGACCTACGATGCTGATTACGGCATCGGTACTGGATTCGCTTGCGGAGAAAATGCTGATCACGGGCTTTTCCAGGAAAAGGGCAAAAAGGAAGCAACACATTCCGAAGGCAATCAGTTTCCCGAGGACAAAGCCGGCCTTTTTCAGCACTTCAAACAACAAAGAACCCGATAAATTCATGGTTTCAAAACCGCCTACATTATTCAGGGACTTCCCGAGCTCGGGCAAGAGGGCAAAAAGTATTGCCATGAAAATGATGCCCGAGATGTCGTCCAGTTCTGCAACTTCGATAAAGAGCTGTCCATCATCAGTCTCTATGGCGCCCGATGATTCCCACACACCGGAAGGCACCCCAACGCTCGTCGCCGTCAATGCCACGCCCGCAAGAAAACCCGGAAGTGGCCCGAAACCAAGCCACCGCGCCGCTACGTAGGCAAAAGTCCAGCTTACAAGGACATTGCCCACCCAGAGGAGACTCGCGCCACGCAGGTGCCCCAGCAGTTTCTCGGGATCGCTCTTCAGACCCACCGAAAAAAGCAAGGCAATGACCCCGATCTTCTCCATGAAATCGAAGATCGAAAGCGCTTCTTCCGAGAGAAAGGGCCACCGGTGATTGATTAACCCGATCGCCAGGCCCAAAAGGATATACCCCACGAGGGAAGGCAGCCGCAAACGTGAAAACGCTCCCTTGAGGAGCAAGGCCATGACAAGGATTCCACCGATGGTTATCACAATCAGGTTGATGTGCATCGACGTCTCTGTCATTGGTTTTCCCGGTTTTTTACCCCTTTGATCTCATTGATCGTCATTCCTGATTTTACCGATGCCGGCTCCGTCGAAACCGGGTTCCTTCGAGCGTCTGCCTCGTCGTCCTTCATTTTGACGAGAAGCCATTGTTTCCCCTCTTTCCCGCCGGTTCGAACGAGGGCATAGCCTCCTGAAATCTTTTGCCCTTCCAGAAAAATGCTGACGCGACCTTTTTTCACCTGCTCCGAGACCGATTCAGGGGGTGAGGCACCTTCCCTGAGATTTCGATAAGAACCCCGGTCCCACAGGATGACCGTGCCTCCGCCGTATTCACCTTCGGCGATCGTACCTTCGAAGTCTGCATACCCAAGCGGGTGATCCTCCGTCTCAATGGCCAGCCGTTTCTCTCGAGGATCCGTCGAAGGCCCTTTCGGAATCGCCCATGACTTGAGAACGCCGTCGACCTCGATGCGGAAATCAAAATGCCGTCTTGACGCCACATGCTCCTGCACGACAAAAATGGGCTCTTTGCCCGCCCAAAAAGGACGTTCTTCCTTTGCCCCCGGTTCCGGGGTTTTTCGAAAATCCCTTTTTTTGCGTATTCTTTCATAACGCTTCTCCATTTTTGCCCGCACCGCTTCTCAATATGCCTGGCACCTCGGACAGAACCATGTCGTTCTTCCGTCTACCCTGATGTTTTCAATGTTTCCGCCGCACCTGGGGCATATGCCGCCTTTTTCCATGTGTTTCAAAAAGAATGAATCAGGCATGCGTGCCGGGTCTGCTTTCGCCTCGATGGCCGTCTTGATCACACGACGGATCCAGCGGTAAAGGTTTTCCACTTCCTCGCGGCCAGGAGTGCCCGCACGTCTTTCGGGATGGATGCGGCTTGCGGAAAGCACTTCATCGGTATAGATGTTGCCCTGACCAGTGAGATATTTCTGGTTCATGAGCAGGTTTTTCCAGCCCCGCTCATCCCGAAATGAAACAGGAGCGTTTTTTCGCCACTCCCCAGGCTGACAAAAGGTTCTTGCCATGGCGCCGGGCTTTTTTGAATTCCTTTCCCTTCAGTGACTTTTCAAGCGCCGAAAGGGACGTTTCCTTCACCAACGCGCTGTTTCCAACATTCACCGTCCGGATTTCCCGGTGCAGCGAAGTGGCTTCCAGATATCGCTTCAATATCTCCACATCAGGTAATTCAGGCATGATCGTCACCTTCCTGGGGAAATACGTCAGGATCTACGCAGCTGCGTAGATCCTGATGTATACCCAGCTTGTCACATGAGCTACATCGAGGCCTCGACAAAAGCCTCGAGTCGTCCGAGACGTTCTGCAAGGTCCTCCAGAACAACCTGGATGTGCTTTCCATCTTTTTCTATCAAGTCGATACGTCCCTTGAGGTCAGCCATTTCGCTTGAAACAGCTTTCTTGTCTTTTGTTTCTGCTTCGAGTTGTGCAATGCGCTGGATCAGGCTTTTTTCAATCTCCCGAAGCTTCTCGGCGTTTACTTCGACGCCGGATTCCACCTTTTCGATCCGAGTGGTAAGCGTTTCCTTAAGACTGGTGACTGATTTTGCGTTTTCTTCCGTGAGTTTTTGAAGCTTTTCGATTCCACTCGCAACATTCTCTTCCAGACCAGAAATCTTTTGGGAATTGGTATCTATGGAAGTCGTCATTTCCTTCATTGTCTGGTCCAGTTTTTCCTCGAGATCGCTGATTACCCGTCTGTTGGTCTTGATGGTTTCCTCAACCGAAGCAAGTTGCTGCTTCAGTTCCGTTTTTACCCCGTCAATATTGCCGGCATTCTGTTTGACCGCGGCCTCGTTCGTTTCAACACGAGCCGCCAGGTCCTTCATTGCCTCTTCAAGACTGTTTGTATTGGCCTGAACCCCTGCTTCAACTGTCTCGATTCGTGCCGTCAGCTGATCGACCTTTTGCCCGAGTTCAGCCATGTCTTTTTCAAGGCCGTCAGATGTGAGCGCCACCAGGGCACTCAACACTGCAACCACCGTGGCCACGATGGCAAGGATCTTGAAGGTCCTCATTTCGACAGCTGTCTTTTCAGGTCCGCGATTCCCCGCATTTGCGTTCTTTCGCTTTTCCGGCATTCGAACCCCTCCTCTCGATGCTTGTAACGCTCTATCCTGATAATCTTCTACCTGCATCATTTTATACCATCATGCATGTATCCCGAACGGGGCAAAAGCCGGCAATATGGAAACCATACACAAAACCGCCGTCAACAACAGGGCGACTCTTCTCTGTGCCTTTTCAACCAATGATTCTGTCTATCTCGGCCCTGTCCTGATCCATCGCAAAAGGAATCCCTGAAACTTCCGCCGCTTCTTTCGTCAGCGGGATCAGGTCATCGCGATTCAGGCTCTTCAGATCGTATTTGCGGCAAAGGGCCATGAGCTGCTGCAGACCTGTGTTCACCCTCTTGATATAGTTGTAGACTCCCAAAGCGCCGCAAGAAATCTCGGCGGCCTTTTCGCCGTACATTGCGCGGAGTTCGGGAAGGCCATCGAAAATCTCCTCAACGGTGCTCCCCTTGTCTTTGAGATCCTCCGTCAAAGTACCTTCTTCGATCATTCGGCCGATTTTGTCCCCCACCATGGCAGCCGCCATTGGCGCCCTCCCCATGCCGATCAGTCCGATGTGGGGCGTTCCGAGCGCCAACCCCTTGAAGACCTGGTCTTCAAGGACGAACCCTCCCGCAATGGCGACGGACGGAACATACATGCCCTTGTCCTTCATCTTCCGGCACAACTCGTACAGAAAGCTTTCCATGTAGACCGGAGGATAGCCCCACTCGTTCATCATCCTGATCGGGCTGTTTCCCGTCCCGCCTCCAGCGGAGTCAACGAGGACCATATCAACTCCCGCCTCGGAAGCCATGACCATCAGCCTGGCCATGTCGGAAAACCTGTAGGGACCGCTTTTGAGAGACACAAACTTCGCTCCGCGTTTTTTGAGATCAGCCACCTTTTCAACCAGCCATTTTTCGTCCCATTCGGGAAGCTTGTCGATCTTGCAGAAGGCCTCACCCATTCCGTTTTTCCAGGCCTCCTGGACAACAGGATCTTCAGGGTCAGGGAAAACGTCGATTCCAAGTTTCCTGAGCTTCAAGGCTTTCTCGAGGGTGGAAACGCGTCCCATGCCCTGAATTCCCTTGGCAGCCTGACCGAGTTTGAGTTCCACCGCTTCGAACCCTACTTCCCCTATGGCGTATTCGAGAAGACCCAGCCGGTCGTCATCAGGGTTGGCCTGGACAAAAAGTGCCCCGTATCCACGGTCCCACTTGTAAAAAGCTTCATGCATCCTCTTCAGCCAGGGAGATTCCGCGAGGCGTCCTTTTTTAAAAAACGCGTCCGAATCATTCACCGGAACCGATTCACCGATTACCGCCGCGACTCCCGCGAGGGCTGCGCCGGCGTAATACCCCTCCCAGTTGAGCTTGGCTATGGCGGGGAACACATAGGGTGCAAGGAGTCTCATCTTTTCCTTTCCCGCTCCCACCTCGCATGAAAGATCTGCATGGCTGTAAGCCAGTTTGCCGGGTTCCGTCCCGAAATTTCCGAAAGACCGTCCGTTGATGTTGAAATGGGAAAAATCCACGGGGTAGTCTTTCTCCGATGCCGCCTGGGAGGTGGCTCTTTCCGTCGGATAGAGCGCTTCGGGGCCGTCCGTCACGGACTTCCCGATTTCACAGAGGCCGGGGCACTGTTGTGTACACACGGCACACATGCCCGAAAAGGGCGAATAATCCGCGGGTGTCCGAAGCTTCGTCTTGTTGGTGCTTGTCGCTGCAAACCGACTGTATGACATCTGTATCCTCCCCTTTTATAAATTCGCTGTATTCAACCATAGCACCAATTCGCGAAAACCCGGTGTCTGCATTGAGGCCATTGAAAAAGCCGGGAACGCCTTCGTTGCGCTCCCGGCTTTCACGCTCGCTGACCGAAACGAAAGCTCACCCCTTTTTTTGCTTGAGAACCGGCACGGTCACACTGCCCTCTGGCATGACGGTGTAGAAAAGGTCCTTTCCTTTCTCCGCCTCGATACGCTCGATGGCCTCGCCCACGGAGGGAACTTTCACAGCAAAGAGTTTTTGAACCTGTGTTTCATCAAGGGATGTTACAAGATAGACCGTCTTCTCCGCAGCCACCTTGGCGATTCCGAAGGCCTTGTGCCCACCTATCATGAACTCCTGCTTTATCCGCCGGATAACATCCTCGGGACAGCTTGCCGCATTTATCCATTCTTCAAAAACCGGCTCACCGTACCCCATGGGGCATTCGGCCACCATCACCACGGCGCCACCCTTTCTGGTGGCCTTGTCCGCGTGATCGAGAGCCTTTTGCATCTGGTAAACGTTGATATCCCTTGGATGTCCGCAGGAACTGGCAATGGTCACATCGGCAAGCCCCCTGAGGGGCACTTCGTAAAGCCGCGAGGCCACAACAACGGCTTCCTTCCAGGCTTCGACCACGTCCCCCGCTGCAACCTTCACCACTTCCCCGACGGCATTGACAACGACGTTGACAATAAACAAGGGGCTGACCATCCTGGCAGCCTCAATCATCTCCCGGTTTACGGGGTTGCTGTCAAGCTCCGGAAGCTCATCCATGAGCTCCACCATGCGAGAGTGGTTTCTTTCCACCGTCTGCTTCCAGGCAACCCCGGGCATGATGGATTTCCGGCCGCCGGAATAGCCCGCGAAATAATGGGGCATCACGACGCCCAAAGCGACGACAAAATCGGCTTCGGCCACAAGCCTGTTGATGCGAAGCTCCGAGCCCGACCTGAGGGTCCCGACGAAAACAAGGGAGTCCAGATCATCTGAAACATGGGAGACAATCCGGAACCGTTTTACGATCTCTTCGCCATAGACCTGGAGGTTTACTTCATCGGTGTGGGGGTCATGAATACCCGTAGCCACAACAAAAGTCACCTTGTCGTCGGTTATTCCGGCTTCTTGAAAGGCCTTCAAAACCGGGGGCAGGAGAATACCGTAGGGCGTCGGACGGGTTATGTCATTGACGATCACGACAACCTTTTCCGGCTTGTCCCGCTTCAACTGCACCACCAGGGGATCAGCACCTGTAGGGTTTTCCAGGGCTCTTTTTACATCCTCCTCGCCGCGGGGTTTTCCCTCAAAAGCGGGAGGCCTCACCACCTGGAGAATCTTCGATTCATCAATTTCGAAGTCAACGGTTCCCTTGCCATAGCGCAGCTCGAATTTCATCACCGGCAACTCCCTTGCATGGTTTCGTTGCATTTGCAGTAAGGCCTCAAAACGGCACGGCTCCACTACTCTTCGAAGGCCCCGACTCCCCGCTCCCTGAAGAGGCTGAAGATCCCGCCGGCCTCCATGATGTTCAGGATATGCTCCGGGAGAGGGCGAAAGTTTATCCTGTTTCCCTCGACGGCAAATTCCCCCCTGACGACATCCAGTCGCGCCCGGTCGCCCGTCTTGGTTTCCAGTTTCTCAAGATTAGGAATTTCCACCACTACGAGCCCCTGGTTGACGGCATTGCGGAAAAATATCCTCGCAAAGGACCTGGCCACTACCGCCCCGACCCCGGCATTTTTCAGCGCAATAACGGCGTGTTCCCTGCTCGAGCCACACCCGAAATTTGTTCCCGCAACGATGATGTCCCCGGGTTTCACCGACGAAGCGAAGGTCGGGTCAGCCCCCTCCATGGCGTGGTCCGCAATCTCCCGGTGCCCGGTCACGTCCAGGTAACGTCCCGGATAGATCTGGTCCGTGTCAATATTGTTTCCGAAGGTATAGACCCTGCCCTCAATGGCATCCATAATCCTTCCCCCTTCACAGGGAAAAAGCTCCGCACAGGCGGCCTTTCAGGGCCGTGGCGGCCGCCGTGGCCGGCGACGCGAGGTAGATTTCCGCACCGGTACTCCCCATCCGGCCCGGGAAATTCCTGCTGGATGTAGAGACACACCTTTCGCCCCGGGCAAGAATCCCTTCGTGAGCCCCGAGACACGGACCGCACCCTGGTGTCGAAAGCACGGCGCCGGCCTCGACGAGGGCCTCGATATAACCGGCTTTCATAGCTTCCTGAAAGACGCGCCTTGAAGCGGGAATCACGACAAATCTCGTCCCGGAAGCCACTTTTCTGCCGGCGAGGATTTCGGCTGCCACCCGGACGTCGCTGAGGCGGCCTCCCGTACAGGTCCCGAGAAACACCTGATCGATGGGAATTTCTTCTTCAGGAAGGGCGGAGACGTTGTCGACGCTTCCGGGAAGCGCCACCTTCGGAGTGATTTTCGACACATCGTATTCGAAAATCTGCTCGTACTCATAACTTTCATCGGTGGTGAAGATTTCTTCCCTTTCCCAGTCAGATCCGGCAAGGTACTCACGAGTGATGTCATCAGGTTCTATGTAGGCGGTCTTGGCCCCCATCTCAACTGCCATGTTGCAGAGAACCATCCGCTCGTCCTGAGGCATTTTCCTGACTGCTTCACCGGAAAATTCCACGGCCTTGTAAATCGCCGCATCCTGTTTCAGATCCCCAATGACGTGGAGAATGACATCCTTTGCCATAACCCTTGGCCGAAACTCTCCCACAAGAACGACCTTGATCACCCTGGGCACCCGAAACCACAATTTTCCCGTCACGAGAATAACAGCCATGTCCGTGGCTCCAACCCCTGTTGCAAAAGCTCCAAGAGAACCCAGGGTCGTGGTGTGCGAATCAGTTTCCACCACAATCCTGCCGGGGGCCGCCATACCCCTTTCAGCGAGCACCTGGTGACAAATACCCTCGCCGATGTCAAACACATTGGGTATTTCCATTTCCTCACAGAATTCCCGCATGGCCTTCTGGTTTTGAGCAGCCTTGATGGTCGGCGCCGGAGAGTAATGATCGAAAACAAACGAAACCCTCCGGGGATACTTGACCCTTGTCCCGCCAAGCTCATAGAAGGACTTTACCACCTGGAGATAGAGGTCATTCACTTCAGCCACATCAACTTCTGCGAGAACTATTTCGCCCGCAGTTACACGTTCTCTTCCTGATGCCCGCGCAAGTATCTTTTCCAGGGCATGCATGGTGCAATCTCCCCTTTGAACGCCGCAGAAAGCGGCGCTGTGGATATAAATATCCTAGCACCACCAGGGTGTTTCTCCACCTCGATCAATAACGTCTTCCTTGCGGATGTTCATTGCCGTCATCCTGTCTGGTCGGCGGTACGCTTTTTGTTTGCACCTTCCCAACCGGCGGCATTCCCCCTAGAATACACACCATGGATGGACTCCTTGCCCTCATGATTGGAATCGGGCTCAGCGCAGCCTGCGGTTTTCGGGTTTTCGTTCCCCTCTTTGCCCTGAGCCTGGCGGCCCAGACAGGCCATGTCGAACTGGCTGAAAGCTTCCTGTGGGTTGCAACGCCGACGGCCGCCATGGCTCTTGGGGTTGCAACCTTTTTTGAGATAAGCGGCTACTACATTCCGTGGGTGGACAACATGCTTGACGCCGTGGCCACCCCGGCTGCTGTGGTGGCCGGAACGTTCATCACCGCCTCGGTCCTGCCGGAAATGACCCCCTTCCTCAAATGGAGCATCGCCACCATTGCCGGAGGCGGAACGGCAGGAGTAATACAGGGCGTTTCCGTCATCACCCGTGCAGCATCGGCGGTCACCACGGGAGGCCTCGGGAACCCCGCCGTGTCCACCGTCGAAACGGGGGGATCATTCCTTCTGTCCCTTTCGGCCGTGCTCCTGCCTTTGATCACTCTTGGCCTTGTCGCCTTCCTGCTCGTTTGGGCCGGAAAGAAAATCTACCGCCGTTTCACAAAGGCAAAGACCCGACCTTTAGATTCAGAAGAGTAATCACGAAAAGACACAGATATCTACGTATTTTCTTTCACCACGCTGCCACGGCACCGTCGGCCCTTTTCTCGGTACCTCCGCAAAGCATCCCGGATGATTCATCTTTCCAGATGACCTGTCCCCTCCCAAAGGGCTCGCTGAAAGGTGTGACCTGAACGTCGTGTCCCCTTCTCGCCAAAGCCTGTACCACATGGAAGGGCACATCCTGTTCGAAAAGAACTTTTTTACCGCCCAGCCATTGCCAGCGAGGCGCATCGAGCGCCGCCTGGGGGTTGAGATGGTAATCGAGAGTGTTGACCATCACCTGCAAGTGCCCCTGGGGTTGCATAAAGCCGCCCATAACACCAAAAGGACCCACGGCCTCGCCGCTTTTTGTCAGGAAACCGGGGATGATGGTGTGATAGGTCTTCTTACCCGGTGCAAGCGCGTTGGGATGTCCAGGGTCCATGGAGAAGTTGCAGCCCCTGTTCTGCATGGCAATTCCCGTTTCCGGTACGACCATTCCTGAACCGAAAGCCATGTAGTTGCTTTGTATGAAAGAAACCATGTTCCCCTCGTCATCGGCCGTCGCCAGATACACAGTCCCGCCACCCGGGAAATACCCCGGTTCCGGTTCAAGGGCCTGTTCTGTCACGAGTTTCCTCCTTTCTGAGGCGTAAGGTTCGGAAAGCAGATCAGCAACACTGATTTTCATCTTCGATGCTTCAGTGATCTGGGCCAAGCCATCGGCAAAGGCCAGTTTCATGGCTTCAATCTGCCTGTGGCAGGCAAACTCGTCATCTTTTGCCCCCGGATCGAATCCCTTGAGAATCTGGAGCGCCATCAGGGCCACCAGACCTTGCCCGTTCGGAGGGATCTCCCAGATATCGTATCCTTTGTAAGACACGTTTATCGGCTCCACCCATTCGGGCCTGAAGGCTTTCAGGTCGCTTTTCGAAAGAAACCCTCCCCTTGACTGAAAGAAGCGGTCAATCCTGTCAGCCAGCTCACCCCTATAAAATTCTTCACCATCGGAAAACGCTATCTTGCGAAGCGTCTTGGCAAGAGCCTTTGACCTCCACACTTCACCGATTCCCGGTGGTCTTCCGCCGGGCGCGAAAACACGGCTCCATTCGTCGAAAGAGTTCCTGTCGAGCTCCCGTTCATAAAGGTCATAGGCATCTTTCCAGTGCATTCCAACAATGGGCGAAACGGGGTATCCTTCTTCCGCATATTCAATCGCAGGCTCGAGCAATGCCGAAAAAGACAGCCTGCCAAAGCGCCTTGAAAGCTCCACCCAGGCCGCGGGAATTCCCGGAACCGTTACAGGGGCGGGACCGAATTTCGGCATCTCCGTCAGCCCGCGCCTGGTAAGCTCCTCTATGGAAAGCCTCATGGGCGACGGACCGCTTGAATTCAGGCCATAAAGCCTGCCGGTTTTCCATACGAGAGCGAAAGCGTCCCCTCCGATTCCGTTCGATGTCGGTTCCACGACGGTAAGGCATGCCGCAGTTGCGACGGCGGCATCGACGGCATTTCCCCCTTTCTGCATTACCCTGATGCCGGCCTGGGCCGCCAGAGGCTGAGACGTTGCGACCATGCCTCTTTTGGCGAAAACCGCCATTCGTTGTGATCTGTAGGGATACTGCAGAAAATCAAAATCCATTTTCTCACCCTCACCCTCTGGTTATGGTCTTGCCAGCCCACTGCCAGGAGAATGGGCATATTGCGAAAAATTGTATCACCTGCACTAAAACGAAGGCGGCGAAACCTCAAAAGGTCCGCCGCTTCGCTGTGTAACTAAAGTATGCAGGTTTCCTCATCACTCGAAAATCTTCCTGAAGATCTCTTCCTTGATTTTTTCTTCGATCTTTTCTTTTTTCTGCTCGACTTTCTCTTGTTGCGTCGGAGATGTTTCTTCTTCCACCTTTTCCTCGACAGGCTTCTGGGTTTCTTTTGTTTCAGAAGGCTCCGCCGACTGTTCCTGTTGTTCGGGAGCAGCAACTTTCACGTTCGAGATACTCGGCTTTTCGAAAGTTCCCTTCAAGGTAAAGCTCACGTCCCTGAAGTCATCTTCCTGCATCTGTGTTTCCGCCCCCTTGATGACGCCCTCCAGGACTCCGATGATATTCTGTGTCGTCGTCAGCCCTGTGGCTCCACCGGCGGCGCCGCCCAAAACGGCGTTAATGACCTTCACATTCACCTTGCCGCTACAGTCGAGGTTCAACCTGTTTCCGGGCCCCACAGGCCCCGTCGCGGAAAAGTACCTGTAAAGGGGATCTCTTTCTGGCGCTTTCACCAGGGTGTCGCTGCTCAGGATGATGCGGCCAGTCTCCAGGTTGAACGGAGCGTAAATCGAGGCGTAATTGATACCCTTCGTCCCGTACACCGCCGTTGCGATGTCCACGAGTTTGAACCCCGAAACCGCTCCCCGCCCGATCTTCAAAAGGCCCTTCCCGCTGTACGTCAGCCCTCCTCCGCCAAAGGCACCCGAAACTTTCGCAAAGACCTCGGCCTTGCCAGTAATGTTGCCCTGAAGCTTGAAGGCCTCCTTAAGGAGGGCGTTCACATCCGTCCCGGTGACTTCCGCCTCATCGGTAAAGCCCGTGCTGCTCAGGTTCAGGGTTCCCTTGTTGGATACCTGCCCGCCATAAAGCTTTGCCGTCCCGCTTGACGAAACAATCCTGTCATCCAGAAGTTCGAAAGGAAGCGATATGTCGGTGAAATTCATTCCCATGAAACGCACGGAATCCGAGGTTACCTTTCCGTTTCCAATGTGCTTGTTTTTCTCGAAATGCCCTTTGAAAACGAGGTCAATGGCTCCCGTGATGTTATAGGGCTTGAGTTTCTCAAACCGACTCGTCATGGGCCTGAGATCAAGATTTTCTCCCGTAACGTCGAGGTCGGCCGCAAAGGGGGCCGGTCTGAGGCCGCCGGTGATAGCGATGGAACCTTCACCCACCCTGCCCGACATCTCCTCGATGGAAAGTTTGTTCATGTCTCCGGCAAGTTTGACCTTCAGGTTATCGACCTTTACACCCGAGGCAGCCACAAAAGGTGCCGAGACGTCGATGGCCATGTCCGGGTTTTCCACGGTCCCCGAAATTGTAGCATCGGCCGTGAACACTCCGGCGGCTGGAAGGGCTTTCCCTCCCTCAACGGTGACCTTCTCAAGGTTGACCCCGGAGATGACCACGGCGAGATCCAGCGCCGTCTTCTCCGCCGGCTCAGCCAGCGTCGCGGTTCCTGTCACCGACACATTTCCGCCTCCAACGGCCGCATTTCCTTCGGTGACGGTGACGACCCTGTCTTTCTTGGCAAGTACAACCTCCAGATTCCGGAGTCTTACACCTGCTGCGGTCGCGCTGTCGGCTGACATGTCCAGCCTCATGTCGGAAGGTACCCCTCCAGACAGGCTTGCGATATCCGTACTGACCCTGAAGTTTGTGAAGCCGTAATTTTCCAGAATCGATAGTGACGGCGATGTCAGGCTGAGGGTCACGGCCGGGTTTGCAAGAGCTCCCGTGATTTCGGCTTCGGCAACCATTTTTCCCTTGATGTCGTGTTCAGCAATGGGCGGATAGTACTCCGCGAAAAAGGCAGAGTCGAGATTCCCCGCCCGGATCTGGATATTGCCCCTTCTCTTCTCGGAGGAAAGGTTTGAAATCTGTCCCTCTCCAGAAATGGCCGCCTGATTCCATCGCGCCTTCAGGTCCGAGAAACCGAGGGTGTCCGCACCCACGTCGTAATTAAAGAATGTGGCCGCATCGGTAACGGCATACTCCATGGCCAACAGCTTGTCGGACCAGACCTTCCCGGATAACACCGGATTGGCGGCCCCCCCTGTCGCCTTGAAGTCCGCATTCACCCTGCCGGAAGCTTTTATTTCCTTCAGGGCCGGCACCAGATCGGCCGCCCTGTCAAGGGACAAAGAACGAAGCGTTCCGGAAACGTTCACGGCCGGGTCGGTCATGAAGTTCAACACATTTCCACCCAGGGTAACCGGTGCACCTTCAAAAACGCTTTTCCCGCTGATGGTGATGCTCCCGCTCTTGACACGTGCGTCGATCCTCGTATCCGTCACGGCGTACCCCTTGTAAGCGAGTTTCCCGGCTTCAAAGGCGATCCGACCCTCGGGGCTGTTGGCAGGCCCCTGCAGGTCCACCGTGAACGTGTCCAGAGTTCCCGTCATTCCCTCCAGCTTCTCCGAAACCTTGGCCAATGCCTCCAGGTCCGCCGCCGATCCTTCAAGTTTCACCATCATCCTCGGTGGAGCATCCGGAACAAAAACAAAGGCGAGGCTTCCCGCAAGGGGGAATCCGAAAAGCCGCATGTCCAGATCCGCCAAGTCCAGCCGGCTCTGCCGAAATCTCCATCTCGCAGAAGCCTTCTCAACGGGGATCCCTGCAAGCAATTCGCCGGCGTATTCGAAACGGCCCGAAATGTCCGGATCCTGCCATGTTCCGTCGGCGGTAAACTCTGTCGAGAAGACACCCTTGTACAAAGCGGGATCCGCCTCAGGCCAAAAGGCAATGATCGACGGGATATCCAGATTTTCGAGGCTTCCCTCGACGGACAGTTCCGGCACAAGCGCGCCTTCAGCCTTCAGATTGCCCTTACCTATGTCGATATCCATTTCGGTGACGGACCAGGCTTTTTCGTCATTTTCAAGGTTCACCTCGCCTTTCACCGGCAGATCGTCTACCAAAATAGCCAGATCGGCTCTGATCTTTTCTCCGTCAAAGTCCAAAGCGATGTCGGTTATACTTAACTTCGCCCAATTTGAATCAAAAGTGCTATCGACAATGTGCACCTTGCTGACCGGAATTTCGCCCGGTTCTTCACCGGGTTTAATTTTTGAAATCAGGCGGTTGATCCCCTCAACATCGGAATGAAACCCGGCGATCTCAACCATCGAAACGGGCGGTCCACCAGTCAAAAAGGACAAAATCGAAACCTTTGCGGTGACGCGTTTCGCCGTAAGAATTTCCTCTCCGTCGGTGACGATGGCAATGTCTGACAACCGATAGCCCCTGAACGGATTTCCCGTGACAGCCCCCCTGGTAACCTCGGAATCCAGGTTATCGCGGACGACTTCTGCAACCTTGTCCCGTACAATTCCTGTCCCGTAATCGACGGTCATTGCCGCGGCGACAAGGATAACCACCACGCCGGCCACAATGAGCAGGATTTTCGATTTTTTTGACATCGGATCACCCTCTTATCTATTTAAAGACACTGCTTTACGAACATTTTACCATTCAGGGTCCAGCCATTTTGGAGATGTTTCCAGAAGACTGCGGCAGACAACGGCCGCTTTGGCCACCGCCTGCCGCTCTTGTCCACGATCATTGCCTTGCCATCCTTTTTGCCGCCTGCGTTTTCCTTTCATACCTTCTCTTTGGGCCTGTGCACATAAACGCTGCAAGGGGCATGGGCCACAACCTTAGCCGCTACACTGCCGAGGAGAAAGCGCCTGATGCCGCTGATGCCCCGGTGACCGATCATGATCATCGACGCATCATGCTTCGTGGCGAAGTCAACGATTTCCTCGTAGGAAATGCCCGCCTTGACCTCTACCGAGTAGGACGTCACCGGTGAATTCACTCTTTTTCGTACATCTTCGACGATTTGCTTAAACTGCTCACGCACGTCTTCTTCCGATGGGGGCACATGGAGCGCATGTCCCGTGTACTGGATATGTTTGCTCTCCCATGACTCAATGACATGGAAGAACAGCAGCTCCGCGTCTTTCTCTTTCTCTGCATAGTTCAGGGCGTACTCGATCACTCGCTTGCTGGCTTCGCTTCCATCGATGGCAACGACTACACGTTTCATCGAAACCACCTTCCTCAAAAAAGAGGATTCGTAATTTTCTGTTCGCAGGTTTCGACACTTCGAAAACGTGCCTGCGCTTACATGTTATCACGCTACCAGAGGAAATCAATACCAGGTCCTGTTACTGCACCATTTATCTACCGTCCTCCCTGAAGTGGGTCCCAATGCTTTCCTTCCGTTTCAGGGCGGCCTTCGCCACCACTTCAGCAGTTGTTGCCAGGCCTTCCATTTCGAGCGCCAGTAGACGATCTGCGGGCGTTTCGATACGGATTTTCCTGTTTCTGAAATCCGCAAGGTACTGGAGGAATTCTTCCATTTCCCGCCCACGCCTGATGGGACCTATGGCGGCCCAGGCCTTTTTCTGCAGTTCCGTGCGCAAGATTCCAGGCCTTTGTCCATTGTCCGCAACGGGCTGAAATTCCCTTGCTTTTATAAGGACTTTCTCATCCTGAACATCCCGGCTTTCCCCGGCAGCTGCGAGGCCTGCCCTGTAACCGAAGACCACGATGTTGGCCAGCGCGTTTCCACCAACCCTGTTCGCCCCGTCGACACCGCCGGAGACCTCGCCACAGGCATAAAGTCCATCCACGTTTGTCCGGCCGGAACCGTCAATCACGACTCCTCCGCAAAAATAATGCTCCACCGGAGCCATCCGCAGCGGTCGCCTGACGTCCTTGAAATACTTCGTATCAAGAATCAGGGAATAGACAAAGTCCGGGTCCTGCCACTTTTCTTCACCAAGGTCTTCGAAGTGTGCAAAAACGCCTCCGCCCCTCGCTTTTTCGGCCACGAGCCTGGCGCTCCTGTCACGGGCGTAGTAGTTTCCTTCCCTGCCGCTTTTGTAACCCCATTCGTGCAAAGCCTTTTTCAGGAACTCCTCGCCCGTCGAGTCGGTGATCCTCATGTGGTCCACCAGCCCTAGGTCGGCCATCCATTGCGGGAATCCGGGCTCATCCCATCCAAGGGGATAGAACTGGACGAACTCCATATCGCGGAAGGTGGCGCCTGCTTTCAATGCCAGGGCATAGCCGTCTCCTGTAATCCTGTCGGGGTTGTCCGTGTGGCTGTAAATCCGCCCACCGCCACCCGTTGCAAGAACGACGGCACCGGCGGGTATGCTCTCGCTCTTTCCGGTCCGCCAGTTCTGCACATTGACGCCGGTGACATGACCCTTTTCTAGCTGCAAGGATGTGGCAATGGTCCAGTCCATGGTTTTGACGCCCTCTTTTCCGGCGATACGGGCGAGTTCTTCAAGGAACCCGGCACCGCCCATTATCGGATTGGGCGCCGTTTCCCGCACCGAGGCCGTCCCTTTGGTCATCTTTATGTGGACACCCCAGTCAGCGAGGATCCGGAGCGTCTTTTCGGCTTCTTCGGTCAGTATTTTCACAAGGGCCCCGTCGTTCAGGCAGCACCCTGTTTCCATCGTCTTCGCGTAATGGACTTCAGGAGAAAGACCGCAGCAGGCAAGGGAAAAGATCCCCGCAGAATAGGCGGTGCATGTGGCCGAGCCGCGACACGTCGTTTTTGACATGAGAAGGACTTCCGCTCCCGCTTTTCTTGCGGCGATGGCAGCCACCAAACCTGCGCCCCCTGAACCAATAACAACAATGCGTTTTGTCATCTTCAATCACTCCAGATGCGTCCGTTTACGAAACGCGAATTTCCCTGCCTTTTAAAGTGGACGGATCAAAGGCTGTCTGTCGTCCTTCACGTGCAGGGAGTTTTCACCAACAGTTGGCCCTTTTCTCCTGTCTATACCGATTCTCAACGCTGCAAAGGTCTTTCAAGTCGCCTCCGTTGCGGCAGATCTTTTCAGGTTGTTTTGTTACTGGAGAGTTTTTTGGGCGGCGGAAACAAGGAAATTTTCACCCTTCGCTCGATCGACAGGCAACACCGCGCAGGCGACACTTTTTGTTTACTCCCTTTATGATACATTCACCCCAGGTGCTGTTTTCCCAATACCGAACATTTCCATTCGGAAACGGACCTAGAACTGAATCGTGTAGCTCAACAGGAAGATTTGGGTGTCCAGGTCCCGCGTGCGGGAATCGACGATGCCATCGCCGGGCCGGGCGGCTATGCTTCGCTCGTCGGCAACGAGATAGGTGTAGGCAAAGTCCCAGGTACTGTTTCCCCTGGTGTACCCCACGCCGATGGAATACAGCTGCCGGTCGTTCAGGGGCGCCATGTAGTCCACCGTCGCATCGGGGATGGGGGACTGGTCATAGGTGTACCCCACCCTCCAGGTCCATTCAGGGCTCTGCCGATATTCGATGCCCAACTGGTATCTCCAGACGTCGTTCCAGTTCTTGGCAGAGGGACTTTCCGTAGGCAAGAAACCATAAAGACTCTTTTCAAAATTTATGACCAGCAAGTCATAGGAACTCCAGCCGGTGTAGATC
>NPIE01000479.1_pt5 | contig 21865 bp, 16 predicted proteins | sample 8637661 | NCBI WGS metagenome assembly NPIE01 (sample SAMN07420842, study PRJNA396082) | bioreactor metagenome | isolation source: sample BA12 brine-fed electro-methanogenic bioreactor BA | place: Japan: Kochi | collected 2016-12-09
CCATCAACGAGGAGATCGACAAGCTGCGCCACAGCGCCACCCGCAGCCTGCTGTCGCGCGAGGACGTACTGATCGTCGCCTCGGTCTCCTGCATCTACGGCCTCGGCTCGCCGGAGGCCTATTTCGGTATGCTGGTTCGCCTCGAGGAGGGCTTGGAGCTGGACCGCAACGACCTGCTGCGGCGGCTGGTGGAGATCCAGTACACCCGCAACGACGTCGACTTTCACCGCGGCACCTTCCGCGTACGCGGCGACACGGTGGAGATCTTCCCCGCCTACGAGGAGGACCGGGCGCTGCGCATCGAGTTTTTTGGCGACGAGATCGACGCTATCAGCGAGATCGACCCGCTGCGCGGTAAAGTCATCGGCCGCCTGGAGCGCACCGCCATCTTTCCCGCCAGCCACTACGTCGCCACGCGCCCGACCCTCGATCGGGCGATCAAGGAGATCCAGGAGGAGCTGCGCCATCGCATCGTCCATTTCCGCGACAAGAACATGCTGCTCGAGGCCCAGCGCATCGAGCAGCGCACCCTGTTCGATATCGAGATGATGGAGGAGATGGGCTACTGCCAGGGCATCGAGAACTACTCGCGCTTCCTCGACGGCCGCCAGGTCGGCCAGCCGCCGGCTACCCTGTTCGACTACTTTCCCGACAACGCTCTGCTTTTCATCGACGAGAGCCACGTCTCCGTCTCCCAGGTCGGCGCCATGTACCGTGGCGACCGCTCGCGCAAGGAGACCCTGGTCAACTACGGTTTCCGCCTTCCCAGCGCTCTGGACAACCGGCCCCTCAAGTTCGAGGAGTTCGAGGCCAAGGGAATCCAGACGGTCTACGTTTCGGCCACGCCGGCTGACTACGAGCTGAAAAAAGCCGAAGGGGTGGTGGTCGAGCAGATCGTCCGCCCCACCGGCCTCATCGACCCGCCCATCGAAATCCGTCCGGCCGGCGGCCAGGTCGACGACCTCATCGACGAGGTGCGCACCACCGTCGAGCGCGGCGAACGCATCCTGGTCACCACCCTCACCAAGCGCATGGCCGAAGACCTCTCGGACTACCTGCTGGAATTGGGTATGAAGGTGCACTACCTGCACTCAGAGATTGACACCCTGGAGCGCGTGGGTATCCTGCGTGACCTGCGCCTGGGCGTGTTTGACGTGGTGGTGGGCATCAACTTGCTGCGGGAGGGGCTGGACCTGCCAGAGGTGTCCCTGGTGGCCATCCTTGACGCGGACAAGCAGGGCTTCCTGCGCTCGGACACGGCCCTGATCCAGACCATCGGGCGAGCCGCCCGTCACGTTCGCGGCGAGGTAATCATGTACGCTGAAAACATCACCGACGCCATGCGGACAGCGATTGACGAAACAGAACGCCGCCGCGAGATCCAGATGGCCTATAACGAGGAACACCACATCGAACCGGCCAGCGTGGTCAAGTCCGTGCGCGATCTGACCGACCGCCTGGCGCGGGACGCCGGCGTGGAAGCGGGCGCGGAGCTGCGCGGCAGGGCCAGTAAGCTGGAGCAGAAGGAATTGATGCGCATGATTGAGGAGCTGGAGAACCAGATGAAAGCAGCAGCAAAAGAACTGGAGTTCGAGCGGGCCGCCATGCTGCGCGACCAGGTCTATGAGCTGCGGGAGATGCTGGCGGACGAATCCGACCTGCCGCCGTGGAAGAAAGTGAAAATGCTGGCTGGGAAGTGAAGAATTTCTAATGACTTTTATGAGGACAAAATGGAGAAAACTAGAATTTGCATAGGCCTATACATTGCAAATCAAAAAACTATCTAAAATAATAGAATATGAGAAATTTACAATACTACCACAATTCATATTTCAACCAGATTCTCTTATTTGTCGAAAAATCAATCAAGTTCTATTTGTTTCATATCGGTGGGTATATCATTGGAATCAAGAATATGTAAACTCATTGGAATTGCTCCATTGACTCTAGGTAGATATTTACCGGACAATTTCGATATTTGACCTAATGCGCTAAAGTTCTTTGTTTGATTCTGCTCCTCTGCATAACGAAAAGCAAATTCGCCAATTATTAAGTAAGTGGTATTTGGTTCAGTGATTTTTCCTGAATTTTCAACAGTGATATTATCCTGGATAAAACAACTTCTGTTTTTTTCGTACTCTTTGAAAAAGTCTCTTATACGCGCAGAGTATTCATATGCTCTCCCCCCAAGAGTTTTAACTTCAGGGTAATACAACAGCTCCCCAGAAAGATTAACAGAACAGCCAATGCGAAAATTAATCTTCTTCCTACTACTTTTTTTATTGAAAACGGAATTGAACTCATAAGGATTAATCCAATGATTTTGAGACAGCAAATTATACACACCTATAACATCCATAAAATCTTTGCAAACAAATCCGTTTCCGTCATTGGTTGTCGTTGCATTGAAGTCATAAATTCTAGGACCATAGTTTTCAACAATTTCTTTATTAATATCAATAATTATATTGTTTAACGGAGTACGATTTTCCAATTTGGTTGATGAGTCAACATCCCACATAACTATAAAAAGAGGAGGTTGTAAATATTCGATGCGATATTCGCTCTTCTTTGGATGATTATTGAGATAGATTTTTTCAATACAACTTATCATATGAAATAAAATAGGACGTAATAATTCAAAAACTAATGGAAAGACTAATTCACAGTCAACATCTTCCTCCTCAGGATAAGTTTTTTTAGGTATTTTATTTTGAGCCTCAAACAACTCCTGAATTATATCCGGATGTTTTAAACCTCTAGCAAAAATCTGTCTTGTGTGGGGGTTTATCTTCTCAGGATTATCTAATGTCCTGATTAACTTATTAATTTCATCCTGGATAGGACGTCGCTTTGGATGCTTATAGCCAGCAATATTTAACATATTCCGAAGTAAACTAGTTATTTGATGAGCAAGTTGGATTGCTTCACTCATCCTATTTATTTTGCCATTATCCAATTCCCTCAATTTTCTATTATCAATGTATTCCTTTATTTTTTTCCACAATCTTTCGATATGTTCATCGTCTTGTTCTTGGATTGTTTGATCAATTTTACTAATTATCTCTTCTTGGCGATTAAATATTTTCAATTTTATCTTTGCCTGGGAAGCATAATTTGCTGTTTTTTCCAATATACTATTAGAATTGAGAAGCGCTGAGTTCGTAAATGTTTGGGTCGTAGAAATAAATCCTAATGATTGAATACTATTATAAATGGAGAAATTTAGATCATGTAACCACAAATTTAATTCCGCGGAAAGTGAATTATGCAAATCATTTTCTGTAGCAACGCTTGACAAGAATATTAATGCCTTATCACGTAACCCAGGAGTCTCATGAATTAATTTAACCAACTTTGCTAAATTTTTAATTTCCCAGGTTACATTATCATACTGATCATTGAACCAAGGTGACTCATTTTCTGGATATATTTCAATAATCTTTGGATATAACGATAGGTTGTCCCTGTCCCGAACAAGAATATTTTGATGATCACATGCCCAATCTATAAGAAATTCTCTTTTTTGACCAAGGTCAATGACTATTCTAGCTCCATAAAGATAGAATTCTTTAGCTATTTTATCGAACTTTAATGTCGCCAAATAATTATCACGATAAATATTATCTATTGCCAATACACAGAATTTCTCAAATAATTCAACTGGAATAGATTCTTTTTCAAGCACTTCACTTAATATTGAAAATAACATTATAACGAGGTGACTGGTTTTTTCTATTGCACCTTCTCCAACACTAAAAGCCCGCCTCCAAAGAGGTTGTTTTCCAGATCTGGTTATTTGCATATATTTAGGTACTATGAATCCCTCATCAATCAACCTGTCAAACCATTCATGCAGCACATTTTTATCAAGTGTAGGAAAACTGTCCTTGATTAAACAACTTATTTCAGAAAAACCTATACCGAAGTTGTCAGAAATTGGTTTCCCAAGATTTCTTTTTACAAATTCTTTTGTTGCATCTCGTTGAGCCAAGAATATTGATGAAAGATAATCTTTTACACCTCTAGCTTTATTAAATCGAGAAGATAATTTTTCAAGAAAAAATTTGCTATATTCACATCCATCGTCTAAAGCTTCAAAATTTTTTTTGGTTGTATTTCCAGATAAACCCTTCTTTTCATCGCCATATAAGAAAGGAGAAAAATATCTTGAATTATCATTTTTCTCCTCAGTTAAGTATGAATTTAATAATTCCCATATTTTATTAGTATTGTTTAAACCAACCAAATATTGTATATTATTATAATTTAGAGGCAATAATTTTACCTTCATGCCCATGAAGTAAAATTCTTCTTGAAAAATTCCATTTAATTTCTGCAAAGATATCATACTCACAAGGTAATTTGTCCACATAGTTAATGATTGCCAAGTGGATTTATAAAGTTTTTTACTTTGGGACTCGTATTTCACCGATTCACTTACTATGTTCCATGCATCAAGTAGTTTTTGAGGAAATTGATATACAATCGATTTCATTAAGGATTGATTCATCGGGTAAGGACTTATAGCTGCAATACTTATTTTGTCGAGATGTGGATCAAGATAAATTCTAAATTTATAAATGTCGGGAGCGATGAAATTGTTATTGAGATTAATATTATTTAAAAGAATCGTCCACTTATAAATCGGAGAAACACCTAGAGATGTCGGAACAGATGAAAAAATTTTAATTAATTTACTTCTTAATTTTTTCGAGATGTTGAATAATGTTTGATTTACTAAATCAACATTAGCGAAATTTCCTGATAATTCAACAATAGGGTATTCAATATCAAATGGTTTTCCATGTAATTGATGTGCTATCATTTGCTGATAGATAAAAAAATTAATCTCGTTTTTTGTTAAATTCAATTCATAGCCATCAATAATGTCTCTTACACATTGTGACACATTATCGCTGACAGCAAATGGCCATACGACTATTTCATCATGAATTTCACGTCGTTTCTTAATTTCATATGATAATTTATGCACATTCTCAAGTGTAAAACCATTAATAACACCATCATCAAAAATGATAAATCTATTATGGTTATCGTTTGAGAATGGCAAGGCTTTATCGGTTATTACTCGATTCATAAAATCAGAAGAAAGAAAACCTTCCCTGACCATTAGTTCTAATAATTTTGGGCCTTTCCTTGCAATCGCAATAATGCTACCTTCAATTTTTTGCAATCGATCCGATAAATTTACTAGCTCTTTGTTATAAATTAACCCGAAAAGACTGTTATGCAATTCTAGATTTAGATCATACATTGATTTTCTCCCATGCTCTCATCGAAAAATTCCCCGTATTTTGGGTTCAATAATTAATGAATATTATTATACATTTAAAATTAATTTTAATCAATTGTTAATTATTTTATGTTAGGGCAAAGTTAGAATCTCCTAGATTATGCAAAACTTTTTCTGTAAAATGAGTCAGTGACATCCAAAAGATCTTTAATAAAAAACATTTTCTAGTCATTTAGGCAACATCGTCTTCCGATTTGCCATTTTTTACTTGTCTCTATCAAGATAGCAGAGATTAGTCTCAAGCAGGAGGCTTCGTTGGGGAAGATCCCCACAACCCTGGTTCTTCTTCGTGCTTCACGATTCACCCGCTCTAGGCTGTTTGTTGTTCTCCTATTCTGGTTGGTAGACCTTTATAGGATACATCTGACTCACCATTTTGTTAAGGTTCAAGAATATACAGAAAGAATGTTACACTAACATCTCCTATTTCAAAAAGTTTAATCTTTTTGTCTACCCAAATGTAGAAATAAGTTGAAGTATCCCTTTGAAGAAGACTCAACTACTTATCCTCGAAAACATTTTATACCTTACTTAAAAAATATCCGCCCACGACAATCACTCAAACTCAACTTCCACGACTGGCGCGTTTACATTGATTTACCACTGCTAAGGATAAAAAGCCAAGTGTGGAAGTAAAAACTGTCCACTTGATAAATTATGTGATTTGTTATTGTCACGCAGGTTCGGTCGCTTTGCTCCCGAACCATGCATGACCTACTTTTTACGCTGTATACCTCACGCGAAACTCCTCAAATTCCCCCTTACCTTCCTCAAACTCATACTTCACATCCTGCACGTCCGCGCTGATCGGCCCTTTGCGCAATTCCACCAGCAGCCGGTTGAGGGCCTCATGCGCGCCCTCCGCCAACACCTCCACCCGCCCGTCGCGCAGATTGCGCACCCAGCCGGTCAGCCCCTGTTCCTGCGCCGCCTGGAGGGTGTGATAGCGGAAGCCCACGCCCTGGACGCGGCCTTTAACATAAGCATGTAAACGGTGCAGTTCGTTTTCACTCATAATTTAATATTACCGGATGAAAATTCGTCATGCAGCGACTCCACCGCCATGCGTAACCACCACCTCAGTCCAAGAGATCTTCTTCCTCATCATCCAGCCACTCGTCCGGGTCGTCTTCCTCCACGTACATCATATCAAACATATTGACCTGCTCCGTGAAGTCCAGGTTTTGGAGCGCTTCTTCCAGCAGGCTTATCTCCTCCGGATCCTCGGCGTCTTCCAGGCTGGCTTCAATCGCCTCCCGCACCCCCCGCCCACCGATCTTGGACAGCGACCATATCACGGCAAAGTAAATATCGTCATCGCTGATGCCCTCTTCCAGCATGTCAAACAACCGCTCACGAGCATCCTCCAGTTCCAGCTCCCCGGCGGCGCGCACAGCTTCATAGCGCACCAGAGCATCGGGATGGTCGAGCATGCGCATGACGGCCTGTGTCCAGCGTTTGTCGTAGGAGCGCCCCATGGCGAACAGCGCGCTTTGCAGCCATTCTTCCTGGTTGGTCTCATAAGCATGCTGTATAAATTTCGACACTTCCGCGTTCGTGGCCCAACCCAGGGCCTCCAGGGCGCGGCGGCGCACCAGGCGCTCATCCGACCCCGTATGGACCTTGATCAAGGCTTGTAAAATATCCTCATAGATGTCGTCGTCAATCTCATCCAACTCGCCTAGGTACACAAAAACGCCTAATGCGGTGGCCGCAGCGGCGCGCACGATGGCCTGCGGGTCTTCTTGCAGCATCTCGATCAGCTTCGGCGCCAGCTTCTCATTTTCCGACTGCCATAACAGCCGGATGGCTGTGGCGCGGGCGACAGGATCTTCGTCGTCCAGGCACATCACCGCCACATGGTCAAAGAACAGCAAAGTGTCCTTTTCCGCCATGGTCTCCATGTCCTCCAACAAACCGCGGCGGCGCTCCGTCCATACCTGGGGCCAGACTTCCTTCAGCTTTTTCAGGTCAGAACGGCTGATGTCCGAGAAATAATATATTAAAGATGGAGGGAAAGGCGCGTCACGATTGAGCAGCGCTTCCCTGACCTCATCAAAATCGTGTTCGTCTGTATAGGATGCGTTCATAAGCTTGCCCTCTGAGATAAATCCGTCAGGGGATCACAACAGGGTTGGTGAAGTCCAGGACGGTGATCACAACCATCAGGAGGATCAACAACAAAAAACTGACTGTATTGACCGCGTTCTCCCACTTTTGGGGAATGCGTTTGCCGAACAGCAGCTCCGGCAGGGTGAACAGAATGCGCCCGCCATCCAGCGCGGGGATGGGCAGCAGGTTAGTGATGCCCAATGCCAGCGATATGTTGGCGACGATGCTCAGGGTGTAGATCGGCAGCGGTTCAGCGGTGGGAACTTCCGTTTCCTGGTCCATCTCAACCGCCTGGGTATAGATGTCATAAATCCCTTTATAGCCGACCGGCCGCGCCAGCGCAGGGTCAATCGAACCCCGGATCAGCCGGACGGGCAGCATGATCGTCTCTTTGATCACATAGCCTGTGCTTTGGAAGGCGTACCGCACCGATTGAAAAATCGGCGTAGGCTTGAGGGGGTTGCTCAGCATGACGCCCATGGCGCCCTCGCCCTCCGGCGGATTCTCTCGGGGCACAATGTTGAAGGCCATCGTCTCACCATCGCGCTGGACAGTCAAGGTGATTTCTCGGCCCAAATTCTCGTCCACAAGTTGAATCAAATGATCGATGTCCTCAACCTGCGTCTCATCCACCGAAAGGACGATATCCCCGGTTTGTATGCCGACCTCCATGGCAGGAGAACCCTGGGCGACATCTGCGATCATGGCCTGGTCAGAGGCTGGGATGCCGATGCCGGTGTAAATCACAACCAGTAGGATGATGCCGAGCAGGAAGTTCATCACCGGGCCTGCAGCCGCAATCACCACCCGCTTCCAGGCGGGTGCGGCGGCCATGCCACCCTCCACCGTCTCATCCGCTTCACCCTTGGGTCTCACGAACCCGCCAAAGGGGATCCAGTTCAGGGTGATTTCAGTGCCCTTCCATTCGCCGATCTTCACCAGGCGCGGCGGATAGCCAAAACCAAATTCCTCCACCGGGACGCCCACCGCCCGAGAGGCAAGGAAATGTCCCAGCTCGTGAAAGAAGATCAGTAAGCCAAGGATGAATACCACCTGTAAGATTAACCAAATAACGCTCATAAAATATCGTCCTCTTTAACCTGCATTTATTCAACGCAGGGATGTCCATTTAATGTTAGGAAATAATTATACCCGCACCCCTTATTCTTGCGAATCAAGGGGGATGAGCCGAGCAGGGCCGGCGGGAGTCCCCCGCAACACCTTCATCACGCCGGGGAATGCCTTCAGTCGGCCAAAGACATCCTTAGCCGCATCCTGGGTGCAGATCACGTGCACGTTGGGGCCGGCGTCCAACGTATAGGTGACGGGCAGCCCCTCCTTCTGCCAGCCTTTGATGGCTTTCATCAACCCCAGCGACTCCGGCAACCAGTAGAACAGCGGCGGCTGGGACGTCATCATCACGGCGTGCATCATGTTGCTGTCCAACTCGGTCACCTCTGCCAGCGCCTCAAAATCGCGGTTGAGGATCGCCCCCCGGCACAGATCCATGCGCCGTTCCGAATCCATGACGCGGGCTTCCTGCAGAGGGCTGGAGCCCGCCAAGCGCATGCCGGCTTCCGATCCGATGGGCTTGTGTGCGTCACTAAGGATAGCGATGCAGTCGGCCAAATCCCAATGGTCTGCGGGGGCGATCGATTCAGCATAGGATTCCCCCGTCAGGGGTTCGGTGCGCCACGCCACAAATCCTCCGGGTATGGATCTGCAGGCTGAGCCGGAACCAAAGCGTGCCAGGCTGGAGAGCTCCCGTTCGGTAAGTTCCAGACCCAAAGCCGCCGTGCCCGCCAGGGTCAGGGCGGCGAATCCCGAAGCGGATGAGGCCAGCCCCGCGCCGATGGGAAAATTGTTCTCGCTTTCCACATGGGCGAAGAGTCTTTTTTCTGATAATGCCCTGATCCGGTCTAAGAAGCGCTGAACGCGCAGCAAACCTTCACCCGTGACAGGGTCGCCGTTCAGGGTTAGGGTATCAGACTTCAATTGAGGGTCAAAGCTTACGGTGGTGCGGGTGGAAAGGCAGCCCAGATTCATCGAGATGGAGTCGTTGGCTGGGATGCGCCGGGCTTCATCTTCCATCCCCCAGTATTTAATGAAGGCGATATTGGGATGCGCTAAGGCTTTCGCTTGCAGGGTCATCATCAGCAGAATACCATAGTTCAGGAAGGGGGTCAATTGAGATAAGGGGCGAGGTATTGGGTATTCGGTATTCGGTGATTAGGAGTTGGGTAGATAGTCATTTTTCAAGTTACAATAAAGCCATTATTTATCTTCATTAAGGAGTTATTTTCATGTTTATTCAAAACGTCCAAACCCGTCAGGACTTGAGAAAATTTATCCAGTTTCCCTACCATTTCTACCGCGACGATCCCCATTGGATTGCGCCCCTGCGCTCTGAGCAGTGGGGGCAGTTCGATCCAAAGAAAAACCCCATGCTTGACCATTGCGATACGCAGCTCTTCCTACTCAAAGATGGAAAGGACGTCATTGGGCGCTGCTCAGCCTTCATTGACCACCTGGCCGTGGATTACTGGGGTGAGTCGATCGGGCTTTTCGGTTCCTATGAATGTGTGGCGGATGATGCCGCGGCTGAGATGCTGCTGAGCGCAGCACAGGGCTGGCTGTCAGCCCGGGGAATGCGCGCCATGCGCGGGCCGTGGAGTTTCGCCTCACAGGAGTGGGGCCTGGAAATCGAAGGTGGCGACCAGCCGCCGGTGATCCTGGCGCCCCACAACCCACCCTATTACGCCGATGTCTTCGAAGCCTTCGGCTTAAAGAAAGCCATTGACCTGATCGCCTACCTGGCTGATATGGGGAATGGCTATGAGATGCCGGAGCGCTACCTGACGCTGACAGATAAGATCCGCGAACGCTATGGCGTCACCGTGCGTCCGGTTGATCTGAGCCAGTTGGAAAAAGAAGTCATGACCATCGTCGAACTCTCCAACCGTGCTATCGCTAAGAACTGGGGCTATTACCCCGTCACGGAGGATGAGGCACGTGCCATGGCCCGGGATCTGCGACAGATCGTCAACCCGGAAGCGCTGTTAATTGCCGAGGACCGCGATGGAAATCCCATTGGCTTTGGGCTTTCATTGCCGGATGTGAACACCCTATTGAAAGGCCTCAACGGCCGCCTTTTCCCCTTTGGCTGGCTGAAGCTGCTCTTGGGCATGAAGCACATCCGTCAATACCGCATGTGGGCGCTGGGGGTAGTACCGGAATACCACGGCAAAGCCATTGACACGCTGCTGTATAAGGCGACCCACGACGCGCTCAAAGACATTCAGGTGCGTATGGAAATTAATTATGTCCTGGAAAATAATCATCCCATGAACAACGCGCTGATGAAGCTAGGCGTGGAACCCATCCGTCGTTACCGGGTGTATGAAAAAGCTATTGCCTGAATCTCTCTAAAGGTCATTCCTCGCCCCAGGCTTGATAGTAATCATTTTCGATGCCCAGTCTGGCGAGCATACGCCCTATCGTGGCGTCCACCAAGTCGTCAATCGTTTGGGGATGGTGATAAAAGGCGGGGGAGAGGGGAAAGATGATCGCGCCGGCCTGTGCCGCTGCGGACATCAAGCGCAAGTGTCCGGCGTGGAGGGGCGTTTCACGCACCCCCAACAAGACCGTTCGCCCTTCTTTCAAACACACATCGGCTGTCCGCTGGATCAGGTTTTCCCCATAGCTGTTGGCCACGCCAGACAGGGTCTTGATCGAGCAGGGGACGATCAGCATGCCATCCGTGGGAAAAGAACCGGAGGCGATGGGCGCGCTGAGGTCTGTTGGCTGGTAAACGTGGTCCGCTTTTTCCCTAATTTCCTCATAAGAATGCCCCGTCTCATCCTTTAAGACCCGGGCGCCCATCCGGCTGACGACCAGATGGACCTCAATATTCAAAGTTTTGAGGGCGTCCAAGGTTCGCAGCCCATAGACCGCGCCGCTGGCGCCCGTAATCGCCAATATGATGCGCTTATTCTTTTCCATGCTCCCATTATACTGGTTATCTGTAATCTCTCTTGATACAATATGAGGTACAGAGGTGATATGCGAACAAAAATCAAGAAAATATTAAACCATCGAGCGTTCCTCATGGCGGGTGTATTTATCATTCTGATCCTCATCGCAGGCTGCAACGCCACTGATCAGCTTACGCCCACGAATGAAACCAGCACCTCAGATGAGATGTCGATTCAGCCTGTCGCCGGGAGGGAATATGTGGATCAGGTGTACTGCACGGTTGAAGGCGTTGAGCTGCGCTTTGACCTGAGTTACCCCCCACAGGGCAAAGCACACTACCCACTGGTGATATATGTCCACGGCGGGAGCTGGCGCGAGGGTGATAAACGCGGCGGCGCAGGGATGGAATTTAAGAAGGCAATATTAAATGCAGGATATGCTTTTGCTTCCATCAATTACCGGCTGTCCTCGGAAGTCATCTTTCCCGCACATATCCAGGACGTCAAATGCGCCGTGCGCTTCTTCCGGGCAAACGCGGACCCATTAGCGATTGATCCGAATCGCATCGCTGCCATGGGCGGGAGCGCCGGGGCTCACCTGGTGGCACTGCTGGGGTTGACGGCCAATCAGGATCTTTGGGAATATTCAGGTGGCTATCCAAATATCTCCAGCGAAGTAGCGGCGGTGGTGGATTTATTTGGCCCCACAGATCTGAGCGGCATGACGCACCCCAGCTATCAAGATGCCTTTCGTGACGTTTTCGGGGAAGCCATTAACAGCGAAGAACAGATGTGGTCCTATAGCCCCCTGGCTTATGTCTCAGAGGACGCCCCGCCCTTCCTGATCCTTCATGGCAACGCAGACCAGGTGGTCGCGCTCCATCATTCCGAGCGATTGTATCACGCATTGCAGGATGAGGGCGTGCCCGTCGAGTTGATCGTGGTGCACGGCGGCGGACATTCTTTAAGTCTGTTCAACACAAAGGCTACACCCTCGAAAGATGAACTGACCCAAGCGCTACTGGCTTTCCTGGTCGAATATCTTAGGAATTGAACTTTCTCTTTTGTTATTACGTCTACAGTGGTTTTTTCTCACTCAGCCTATGTTATGCTTATAAACAATAGAAAAAATTACAAATCAAGGAGTGGATTATGAATGACATCACCGGATGGCTGATCCTCGGCACAGCTTTATTCTTTCTTGGTATTGGCGGCATCGTTGAACCTATTGATGACCGGGTTACAAGTGTTGTTGGGCCTTATCTGATCACACCCCTGGGGCTAATCCTCTTTTTCAGGGGTTTCTTCATGCTGGTCAAAGCCAAAGGAATCAATGCTTATCAAAAATTTGCTGTCCTCACCGGTTATCCTGCGATGACGCTGGGCGTGCTGCTGGTTTTTGCCAGTTGGCTGATTGACACATTCTGGATACGCCTCCTCATCGGTTTGTTTGTTTTGGGCATTGGAATCCTGCTGCGTCTATCCATCAACTGGACTAATAAATCCCATCAGCAATGAAGCCTTTCTACATTTTTAATTGATATGTAATTGGTAAATCTTATCCAACCCCCTCTCATGAGCAAATTTATACCTTACCTAACACCTGATACCTAATATCGAATACCTGATCGCTCAATTCTTTAATACTATATGCCTGGGTCATAAAACTGATAAGAATTGCCCGGCTCGTCTTTTGCCCGATATAAAGCAGCATCTGCATTTTGCATCAATTTATCCATATCCTCCCCATCCTGTGGATACAATGCAATGCCGAGGCTCATCTGAATGATAAATGTTTGCTCGTCAATACGAATAGGTTGCTCAAAGGCTGAGAACAACTTATTCAACACCACCTCAATATCTCCATCCGGATTCACATCATGCAAGAGAATCACAAATTCATCTCCACCCCAACGAGAGACTAAATCGCTGTTACGTAAGACCTCTTCGAATTTTTGCCCGACCTTTTGCAGCACCTTATCCCCAACCAGATGTCCAAATTGATCATTGATTAATTTATAATTGTCCAAATCAACCATCAATAAAGCCACATTACGTTTTGTTTTCCTGACCAAACCCACAATTCTTTCAAATTGTTCGTTCAATGCCCTGCGATTCGGCAGCCCCGTCAAGGAATCGTGTTCCGCCATATGAACAATTTTTTCTTTGGCGGCTTCAAGGTCAGCAGTGCGCTCCTGCACACGCTCTTCTAATTGGTCCATCTGTTCCCGCAAAGTAGTGGACATGGAATTAAAAGCGTCCGTCAATTCCTGCATCTCTTTAAAAATTGGGGCGCTTATCTGTTCACCCAAATTTGCATTGTTCTCCGAAATTTGGCGCGCTTTCTCCCCAATCCGATTTAATGGTGCTTTCAACATGTGTTCAATAACAAAATTGAGAATTACGAATAGGATGAGAAACGAAACAATCATTACACCTGAAATCACCAGAGAGAGTGTTCGGATCTGCTCGTTAACATATTGCACAACAATCGTGTAGATTCCCTCAGCCAGATCCCGATCCCTGACCATTTGCGCCCCCTCTTTTGCAAATTCAACAGCGTAACGGCGCAGCAAAAAATTTACGCTGAAGATCATGCTTGCCAGGATCACAGCCAGGACCACAGCCAATAAAATCAGCAGAAATCGCCTTAAATTGACAGAACCTATAAATTCCTGAATTCTTTGACTCAACCCTAGCTTCTGATTGTTTTCCATCTTCAATCCTTACCGACAAGCACTCATCCTCTTTTTAAGTATAAGCTTAGCTGGTATAAAACTCAACGATAAACGAGAAAATAATGCGTGAATTTATAGATTATATTGCAATTATTGTATTATATAAATACATTTAATGAGACTAATAATCAATCCTTTTCATCCGCTTTTTCCCCCTCAACAAATTCCAAAAACACGGAGACAACGTCCGGGTCCAGAATATTCCCAGCCTGGTCCTTAATGTAACGCAGGGCTTTTTCACGTGGCCAGGCATCCCGATAATACCGATCCGAGAGGAGGGCGTCCCAAATATCCACAACAGCAAAAATCCGAGCTTCCAGGGGGATATCCTCTCCCTGCAAACCTTCGGGGTATCCAGAGCCGTCCCACCGTTCATGATGATAATGCGGGATACGCAATGCCGGTTCGAGGTAATCAATTTCTTTAAGCATGTCATAGGCAAAGACCGGATGCTGATGCATCATATCCCATTCTGTTTCGGAGAGTGGTCCGGGTTTGCGCAAGATTTCATCTGGGATGCCCATCTTGCCGATGTCATGTAACAGTACGCCTCTCCGAATGTGATCTAAATCCTTCTTGCTAAACCCAAACCGTTTAGCGATTTTCAAAGTGAGATCAACCACCCGCCGGCTGTGACCTTCCGTCTCCTGATCACGCAGCTCCAGCGCATGCGCCCAACCCTCAATGGTGGCGTCATACGCTTGGACCAGGTTCTCATTGGCTTCTTCCATATTGGTGAACAACGAGATATTATTGACCGCTACAGCCGCCTGGGCGGCAAGGGCATCTGCAAAATCAATCCAATCCTCATCCGGTTCTAAAGGCGTTCGATTAAAAACCTGAAGAACACCCTCCAATTTACCCTTTGCAATCAACGGAAGGGCATAATATGATGTCATCCCTTCTTTTTGGATGTCAATAGGATATTTATCACCGCACTTCCCCTCAAAGTCAATTTCTCGCATGAATAAGGTCTTGCGTTCTTGGGCAACATATCCAGCAAATTTGTTATCCAAATCCATATCAATATCTGAACGGATCTCTGATTCAAACCCCACACCTTGCTCTGAAGTCAATACGCGCTTCTCATCATCATATAGGATGATTGTTGCCGCATCCACTTTTAGACCATCTTTGATATACCCCAGGATATCTTCCAGGGTCTGATCGAGATTCATGTTATCTGTAATAGCTGCGTCAATTTTCCGCAGGATCTCTAATTTCTCAACCTGCGCTCTTGTCTGCTCATAAAGCTGCGCGTTGGTGATAGCAATAGCCGCGCGATGGGCAAATTCCATGGCGATGGCCACATCCTCTTCTGAGAATAAATTTTCTGTTTCGCGATCCACGGTAAACATGCCAATCACTTCATCTTGATGGATTAGAGGTACCCCTAACCAGGTCTTGATCACCGGATTGATATCTTCATCAACGGGCTGTGTGAACTCTGGGTATGCTTCGGCAATATTCTCATAACAAACGGGCTTCTTCTGTTCATAGACTTCATAGTTGGGATAAGCTGGATCAGAAGGGAAAGTAATCCCCAAAATATTCTCAGGGTTTTCAAACCCCTGACAGGCGATTATCTCCATTTCTTCCTCATCAATCAGCATCACCGACATAGAGTCAAATTCGATCAGCTTCTGCATCTGAGAGGTGATGCGATCTAAAACGCTGTCTAAAGTAAGGGTTGACCCAACCACCTTATCCACTTCTCGTAAAGCCAAGATGCGAGCATAATATCGCTCACGGTCCATCTCAGCGTGCTTGCGTCCTGTGATATCCCTGGCCATGCTGATAAGGGTTGTTCTACCATCCGGCAGCGTCTCCAGTGGTGCCGTTGTGAAAAGCCAAATTCGTTCCTCACCATTCTTCTTATGAACAGGATATTCCACCTCTTCAATGTGAAAGTCTGATTGGCTTTCCTGTTCCAAGAAGTTTCTCACTTCCCCAAACTGATCCCGATGTGCACTCTTCAGCCAATCTGAAAGGGTAGGAATATCTTCACGATTGTATCCAGAATTCTCCAACCAGGCCTTATTGACGGTGAGGATCTCCCCATCTTCGGCGTAGATCATGATCGGAATTGGCGCATCCATAATCCCCTTTCGGAAACGCTCTTCACTCCTTCGTAATTGCTCATGGGTATGCCGCCGCTCATAATATGAAGCCAATCGTTCCGCGATACTGTCCATTAAATTCTGTTCTTCCGGGAGGATAAAATCCTTCTCCTCTGTATAATAGACAGCCACTCGCCCAGATGAACCATCGCTGAGCTTGATAGGAGCCGATAAATAGTGTGTTAGGCCCTCAGAATAACCCCCGCTGTCACACCGTTGCCCGGCCAATTCAATCACAGCAACCGAGATATTGGGGTATTCCATGGCTTCAACAATATTTTGTACAGCGATCTGACAAAGATCATCAAGATCAGGATCTTCTTGAATCGCACTGCTGATTTCTGAAATACAGCGCAGTTCTTTCACCCGCTCCTGTAAAGATTTCTGTACACGGATTCGGTCAGTGATATCCAAAAAAGTTGAAAGAATTTGGTAGGGCTCATCTTCCCCTTCGTGGAATTGAGGAATAGCACTCACATTAAGCCAAAGGCATTCATCTCGCTGATCGAGTTTCAACCCCAACACGCAATCAATTACGCTGCGGCCTGTTCGTAGGGCAATCCGATGCGGCAGCCGATAATTCGGGAACGGGGTCATGTCGAGCTTTAGATATTCATAACCCAATAAATTAAATTTTTCTCCGATATGCGGTTCCATCTCAATTCCCAGGATCTGTTTCCCTGCAGGGTTGATAGAGAGGAGCCGGCTTTCAGTGTCAAAGTAGATCACGCCTTGTGTCATGGTTTCATATAAGGTGCGATACCGCTCCCCGCTTCTTCTCAAAGCTTTCTCTGCTTCGACACGATCTGTGATATCAGAGAAAATGGTCCCAATCTTATCCTTACCGACAGGATAGGTGGCAATAATAAAATTCTTATCAAGGACTTTGAAGTAATACTCAAATCGTTCCGCTTCACCAGTTCGTGAAACCCGATCAAGGACGTCAAGAATGATCGTCTCATAAAATCCGGGGTAAATTTGAGATAAGGGTTTGTTGAGGACTTCTTCTTCACTCAATCCCATCTGTTCTTCAAATGCTGCATTGATATCCACCAGAATCGCGTCAACGGGATCGCCTCTTTGATTTCGGATAACCTCACTCAGGAAAAATCCATTAATTGCATTATCAAATAACTGCCGGTATTTTTGTTCGCTTTCGCGCAAGTTTTCCTGCGCCTGCACCCGTTCGGTGATATCACGAAGAAAGGCTAAATGCGCTTGTTCCCCCTGCCAATCAATTGCTTTCGTGCGCATCTCAATTGTTCGTGGTTCGCCAGTGTGGTGAACCTGGATTTCAACGGAGCCATTTAAAGCCGGAATGCCAAAAACATATCCCTCTAGAGTATCAACCAGAGGTTTAAATAAGGCTTTTGCTTTGGCATTGGCAAGCTGAACTTTCCCCTCTTGATCAATCACCATAATACCATCAATGGATTGATTGAAAAGCGATGTCACAAAATCTTTATCATCCCCTTGAGGGAATTGGGAATATTTATTTTTTCTTGTAGATCGCTGATCGGCTGGCATTGCTATTTAATTGTCCTTTTCAATAATATCTGGGAGTCATGCCAAAGACAATTACGGACACACCCATATTCGGTAAATCACCAAAAGTCTTTTCGCCTTCCTCTGTCAAACTTATAAATCTAGGCGGGGATAAAAAGACTAAGCTAGAAATAGCGAAAGTTGTTAAGTCATTTAAATTAATCCTATGGATGTCGTTCTTACTCGAAAAAAACATCTCATTAACCTTTATAAATTTTCCCAAGGCTTAATGTGCCTTGGTCAATCCTGAGACATCCAGGCGAAAACGCGATACATTCATAGACCGCTTCTTGCCCATTAATACCTCCCTGTATTGGGCATAAAAAAAACCTGTAACACATTGATAATATTTCAATTCTCATGATAAGAAATCACTGATATCGCTTGTCATTATAACAGTTAATAAACAATTGTTTACAACGAATAATCACATTGCCTTTTTTCCACGTTTATATTCGAGCACGATTTATGTGACGTTAATCCATAATAATTGTCGAAAAAAACAACTTTTCTAAGATTTCTACAACATAACAATATTACCTTAATGGCGGATGCAAACCGGTTTTTATCGAATAATTCTTATGGCCTACTTAGAATAGGGTCGGTTTTTCTAATTTCCTTCTTAATTACATTATATTTTCCCATCATCAATCCAGCAAAAAAACAAATAATCCCAGCCGAGTAGTTACTATTTTTTCCATCCCCACGATTCATATTGTGATTTTTTCTGATTCGATTATTCTAAAATATTCTAAATATATTTATTTTCTAACCATTAAATATCACAACAATAACAATCTTATGAAAAATTTGACAGCAAATAAATTCTACTTGTATAATCAAAAAAGGAAAGATTAATATATCATTAATTTTTTGTCTTAACTCAGCGTCAATGATATATTTTCTTGGTCGTATTGGGAACATTTGGGAGGTCAAAAGTGAAAATCAAACATCTTAATAATTCATCTATACGAATATTGCTTTTAATAACTATTGTATTCCATTTGATAGTGGGGATCACGATAGATGCAAATGCCTATGGCCCCCGCCAAATTTCATTAGAGAACGATCCGCCTCTGGTGATTGAACCAGATGACCCTCAAGCGGGCGAGCAATTCGGCAGCTCCGTATCTATCTCCGGCGATACCATCGCCATCAGCGCACCTAAATTCAAAAATGAAAACGGGGATGAGATTGGCGCAATTTATATCTTTGAACGGGATGCCGGCGGCCCTGACCAATGGGAGCAGGTTAAGCGGATTACGCTTGAAACAGCAGAAAACCTTGGCACTAAAGTTGTTATAGATGGCGATGTACTTGTTGCAAAACAGGGTTCCATCGGAGATATTTCTATCTTCTACCGCGATGAGGATGGATCCGACAATTGGGGGAGAGTAAAAATAATAACAAATAACACTGGATTTACACTAGATTTCGATCTCTCAGGCGATATGCTGGCAATCGGCCAAACACAATCATCGGGCAATGGTTATGTATCAATTCATTATAGAAATAAGGAGGGTGAAGATATGTGGGGAGAGGTGAAGAAAATCTCGCTTACTCCTTCCGTTTTTGACGACGGGTTTGGAGAAGCCGTCGCCTTTCAGGATGATTTCCTGGCTGTTGGTGCCCCCAAAAGAGATATTGATGAAATCGCTTCGGGTGCCGTCTATTTATTTGAAAAGGACGAGGGTGGTACGGACAATTGGGGGCAAACAAAACGGTTCACACCCTCTGACGGGGAGAAAGACGATCTGTTTGGAGCCATCCTGGATTTTTCAGGTGACACCCTGGCTGTGGCGGTCAAGGATAAAGCGAATTATGATTTTTCCGGAGCAGGCGCAATTTATATCTATGAAAAGGATGAGGGCGGCGAGGGTCAATGGGGACAAACCAATCGCCTAACCGCACCAGTACTCCACACGGACGATAAATTTGGTCGCTCTATCTCGCTGAATGGTGATGTTCTTTTTTCCAGCGCCAAAATATTCAACCCAGATCAATACAGCATCTTCAATAAAAACAGAGGCGGGACAAACAATTGGGGGATTGCTAATGAGACCTTAAAATCACCCTCATCTGCAGAAGTCGCTTTTGGGGGATCGGGCATTGACGCCGCAAACAATCTTATTGTCGTTGGCGACAAAAAGGACTCCACCTCGGGGGAGGATGCCGGGCGCGCGTTTATCTGGATGCAGCCCATGTCAGATTTGACGATCATAAAAACAGTGTCCACAGAAATCATCACTCCCAATAAACCAATGACCTACACCATCACGGTCACAAACAACGGTGAAAATCAAGTGCAAAACCTGGAGATAATTGATTACCTGCCAGCCGGCATCACCAATATACAACCGTCCGGTACGGATTGGGATTGCAGCCTCGATAACAACGAACTCATCTGCACGCTCCCCAACCTGGACGCCGGAGCAAGCGCGCCTGATATCACCATTGACGCCAACTCCCCAGAGAAAACAGGTTGGTTCTATAATCAAGTTTCGGTGACGTCCGATAATTTCGATTTAAATTTAGACGACAATCAGTATCTTATCGACACGGAGTGTGCGTATGATGGCCCGCTGGCGGTCACCGACCTCCAAATCACCAAGACCGCTTCTGATGATGTCGTCTTTCCAGGAACAACCTTTACGTACACCCTTTCTGTGGTGAACAACGGAGATAATGAAGCTGTCAATGTGGAAGTTGTAGATTACTTACCCTGTGAAGTGACTCAAATTTTCGATGAAGGCACAAGTTGGACTTGTGACCTCACGGATAAAAAACTGACTTGCACCTTGCCCAGCCTGCCTTCTTTGGAAACCGCAGAAGATATCATTATCGAAGTTAAAGCCCCGAGCGAAACCGGCTGGATCTATAATCAGGCCTCCGTCACCTCTGATAATAACGAATCAAACCCTGACGACAACCAGAGTGGGATCACGACACTATCATCCACCGGTAAAGGTGTAACATATTACATCCCATTGATCATCCATTGAGGGTTATCTGATTTCGCTGGATGATGGGGGCTGCTCTCAAGGAACCACTACCCAGGCCCTATATCCTTTGCAGGACGAAAGATGAATAATAGGATTTAAAGACGCTCACAGGAGCGTCTTTTTTCTAAAATTCAAAGGAGGGCCAATGGGTTACCAGCAGGGAGAGGAGGATCAATACATTGATCAACACGCCCACCCAGCCCTTATCCGCAAACCGGTCAAACTTGCCATCCCAAAACAGGATGAAAATCAGCGAGGAAAATGCTGCAGTCACCCAGGTCACCGGGTGCCACCAGGCTTGCCTGGCCAGCAGCCCAACCCCTCCAGCAAGAAAACCTATCCCTGCTGCGACGAGACATATGCTGGCAATCAACCGCACAGCCTGTTCACCGAACACCCAAGAAAAGGCCCATGCCCCCTCCGGCCAGGTCAACCCGGGCTGCATTTCGAAATACCCCATGCCCTGCCCAAAGTATAGAAAGTGAACCAAGCCGTGCAAAATAAATAATATTCCAAAAACAATTCTCAACATCCTAGCCTCCTGCTAATAAAATCAATCGCTTTTTAGCTCTTGCTTCCTAAATAACTAAAAAAGATTGTGGTGCACAAAAACAAAATAGAAAAATCCCGGTAACGAATAAACAAAGGCTACGTCTCTATTACTTGGTGTGGCATTCCTGACAGTAAAAATATCATCCATCCACAATATCATAATAAGCTTTTGCTTGATCAATTACATCCGCGCAGTTATCGTATCGGCCGAGGTATGTGGTGTTTTCCGGAAAAAATGAACTTTCTTCTTGATACACTTCATGCTCCCCGGTTGACTGCGCTTGATCCTTTAGATAATAACGATTCATATGAACCATCCTCCACCTAGAAAATAACTTCCTATCCCTAAACTAATTATGGAAAACTTACTCTGGTGTAAGATACAGTGATTGTCAGGTGCGAACTTAGAATCCCATCTAATTTATCCTAACAAATTTCATTATAGTCGTAAATAATATTCAAAGTCAATATTATTCAGGAGGGGTTACTGTCAAGATTTTCCATA
>NPIE01000487.1_pt1 | contig 21865 bp, 19 predicted proteins | sample 8637661 | NCBI WGS metagenome assembly NPIE01 (sample SAMN07420842, study PRJNA396082) | bioreactor metagenome | isolation source: sample BA12 brine-fed electro-methanogenic bioreactor BA | place: Japan: Kochi | collected 2016-12-09
AAAACTCTAAGGTAAGTTTGACAACATACAATCTGAAAGGTCAGAAAATCAGTACTTTATTTGATGGATCTAAACCATCCGGAAGACATGATATTAATTGGAATGCAGAGGATATTTGTACAGGTTGTTATATCTTCCAATTATGTGTTGATGGTGTTTATGATTATAAAAAAGGATTATTAATAAAATAGTTGATATGTTTCTTGTTGATGCAGAAAAAACATTTTCAAAAAAAGGAGAGTTAAGAATGAAACAAGTATTTATCTTTTTAATTTTTATTGCGTTATCTCAGATTGCATTTTCTGATAGTTACCTATCTCAAACTAAAACAATGAATGGTGTACTGCTTAATGATCTGTATGATGCAATTGCCGTAAATGATGCAAGTGGTTTAGCCCCGGAAGGCTGGCATGTGCCCACTGATGCAGAAATTATGGAGTTGGAAATGTATCTCGGTATGAGCCAACAGCAGGCAAACAGCACAGGCTTGCGTGGCATGTATGAAGGCTGCAAACTTGCCGGCGGCTATGATTTATGGCAAAATGGAGTATTGAGGAACGATCCCGAATTTGGCAGCAGCGGCTTCAGTTTCTTTCCCGGCGGGTACCGTTACGGCCTCAATGGTAATTTCGGCGGTCTGGGCGGCGACGGCTACTTTTGGACGGCTACAGAGCACAGTAGTAGCTACCTCGCCTGGTACCGCTACTTGAGCTATATCAATGCACAGGTATACCGGGACCTCAACTATAAGCGAACCGGCATTTCGGTGCGTTGTGTAAAAGATGTGGAATAAATTTGAATATTGAATTATGAAAGTGACAACGCAGGAGGTTGACCCGGTGGAAAAAAATTTTTGATTTTGATGCAAAGCATCATTCCACTGGGTTGACTATTTGACTATAAGTGCAACAATATTAATATCAAGATCAATTTAAGAAATGAGAACAAAAATGCAGAAGATCATAACAGAAGCATTTCTACTTCGATCGTCTTTCCGCCGATCGAAGTAGCGCTTTTTGCTTTATTATCTGGAACGGATCGAAAATCTTCCGATCATTTGCGAGCTGAATATCATATTTATCAGCATTATCGAGATCAATAGAATAAGGCTGGATTTGAATCCGATCAAGGGAAGCAGGAATATCCCGAAGATCAACCCGCCGCTCATCGCTCCCAGACTGTCCAGAAAATAAAAAGTGCTGCCCCTGGCCGAGGCTTCTTTCTTCTTCTTAAGCAGTTTCGCCAGTAATGTACCTTCCAGAAAAGCAAATATAATGTTCAGAAGCAGATAGAACAACACCGGCAATCGCAGATCGAAAACGATCAGCAGGAAAATGATCAACACCAGATTGACCAGCCAGATTGATCTGATCGAAACTCTCTGAAAGACACGATGACTAAGAAAACCGCCGATCAGACCAAGCATAAAGCCGGCTGTGAACAGGAAGATCAAGAGATAGGCATAACCCAGCTGCATCTGAAAAAGATTGATGAGAATCAGCTCCAGCACGAAATTTACCAGACTGACGGAAAAAATCTGCAGATTCAAGATCTGCTCTCCCGAGCGGCTTAAAGCAAAGGCGGAAATGCCGATCGCAGCGAGCAGCAGCAGAGCGCAGACAACTACCGGCACAAAACCGGCTTGAAGAAAATCGAAAAAGTTTGTTTCGATACCGGTCAGTTTCATCCAGAGCGAAATAGTCGACAGATATGCCTGCGGATCGGAGAAAGAATTGATCTGCACCGGCACAGAATCAAGAGCCTGCATGATTTGCTCAAGGCGAAGCTGATTGCAGCGTTCAAAAATCACCGCATCATTGAACCAGGTTTTAGCCAGCCGGTTTCGATTCTGCAATACATCTACCCGATTCGAGATATAATTTCCCCTGCTGCCCACCAGAATATTCTTGCTGGCAGGGATCAGGATCGGTTCCGGAAAAACTGCGGCAAAAGTGTGAAAGACAGTTGCATTAAGACTGATCAGCTGGCTGGTCATGAAATTTGTGCCGCTGCTCAAGGAGAGAGCCGCAACGCTTAGCGAATCCTGCATAACCAAAGCCAGAGAGCTGAAGAATTCCTGCGTGTAAAACCTGTTCAAATAAAGCGAGGACGGATCAGGCAGATCGAGTAATATGATATCATATTTTCTTTTCGTTCTCTGCAGATAGCGTACCGGATCGGATCGGATCAAATTGACCGATTCATCTGCTCTAAGCTGTGCCAGAATATTCTTATCCATCTCCAGATAATCAACGCTTCGAACAGTTGAACATGCCTGGATTTCCGGTAGAAAACCATTCAGAATACCGCCAACGAGAAGAATATTTTCCGGCTCGGGATGTTGCAGAAGCACGAAGTTCACCATCTGCTGGGCATAGAATTCATTTTGTGAAGAAGCAAATAGTTCTCCGTTCCAATAGTAATTTTTCTGATCCCAAGACTGCGTTATATCCAGCCTGCCGAAAGCTGAATTCTGGCTGGAGAGCAGGCTCTGCGGCTGGTATTTTGTTTCATAATTCCGCCTTTGAAAGGATCGGGCAAAAGGCAGCAGCAACAGAAATATCATAAACGGGAGCACGATCAGCTTCCTGCCTGAAGTTAGAAACAGCAGCAGAAAACCGGCAGAACCGAGCAGACAGAGCAATGTGATATGCGGCAGAAAAAAAACGGTTGCTGCAAAAATGATACTGCCAGTAATTATTCCAGTGCATTCCAGAATATATCCCTTGGAAACAGGATCCTGCTCGTCCGGCAGCAGACTGCAGAGAAGCGGGAACAATGAGCCCAGCAAAAGACAACCGGGAGCAACGATCAGCGAACCCAGCAGGATGATGGACGGCAGATTCAGCATCTGACCCGAAATAAGCGTGAGAGCTGAAGCCAGATTGCGGATGAGAATGAATTGCAGCGGCAGCAGGCAAAACAGGCAGCTGAAACACAAGATCACTGTCGTGCTCCTGTGTGGAAAAAACCTGGACAGGAAACTGCCGCAGGCTACAAACAGCAGCCAGAGGGACAGATAGACCGAGAAGACGATCTCATTGCCATTCACCTCTACCAGCATTTCACGCAGGAAAACAGTTTGTGCCAGGATCGTAACGATTCCCAGCAGGATCAGCAGCAGAGAATTATTCTTCATCTGGGAAAATGCCAGAAATCTTCTCGCCGCAGAACTTGCATTTACTGTTAATGATATTATTTTCCAGTATCCTATATCCGGAACGCTCGATCAGCTTTCTGCCGCAGGAAGGGCAGATCGTAGAATCCGAAATGCCGCTTATATTGCCGGTATATACATATTTCAAGCCTTCCTGCCTGGCAATATCATAAGCCATCTGCATGGTTTTGAATGGTGTCTGCGGTCGATTCGTAAGTTTATAATTGGGGAAAAAGCGGGAAAAATGCAGAGGAACATCGGTTCCCAGATTTTCCCGAATCCAGCTGCACATACGACGAATCTCAGCCGGATCATCATTTGCCTGCGGAATGAGCAGGTTGGTGATCTCAAAGAAAATGCCGGCAGTCTGAGCCGTCTTGATTGTGTTCAGAACAGGTTGCAGACTGCCGTTCGTATAAGTCTCATAAAAATCTTCCGAGAAACCTTTCAGATCTATATTGGCGGCATCGAGATATTCTGCCAGTTTAAGCAGAGGCGCCTGGTTGATATAGCCGCAGGTAACCATAACGGTTTTGATGCCGCTTTCCTGCGCCAACCGGGCAATATCATACATATATTCATAGAACACCGTGGGCTCGGTATAAGTAAAGGCAATGCTTTCACAGCCATACTCCTGAGCCAGCTCGATTATCTGCTGCGGCGTTAACTGGTGGGATCTCACCTGTCCCGGTGCCGACTGCGAGATCGTCCAGTTCTGACAGAAATTGCAGTTCAGATTGCAACCTGCTGTAGCCAGAGAAATAATCTGTGTACCCGGCAAAAAGTGATAAAGCGGTTTTTTTTCGACCGGATCGATATTGATCGAAACCGGTCTGTTATAAACCAGTGTATAGAGCTTGCCGTTCAGATTCTGACGCACACGGCAGATACCCGTCTCGCCATCTTTCAAAACGCAGTCGTTCGGGCACAGATCACAGCGCACGTAGTTCTTTGCCAGTTTTGTATAGAACTCTGCTTCCCGTAGAAGTTCGCTGCTTCTGGTGCCGCCGAGCAGCAGTAAGACCGATATCATTACCAGGAAAATATCTCTCTTTCTCATGCAACTAAGATCAGATCGACGATGTACCGTGTCAATGAATTTTGCGCTTGAATGATCATCCCTTGTTCCTCAGAATCCCGCAGTCTTTCGTAACACAAGCACAAGTTGGAAGTTGTAAAAAAGATCGGGATCACGAAAATTTTCCTTGAATCATTTTGGGAATTTTAATAATGTAGCGCTGGAGTTTGGGAGGTAGAAATGAATAGAATCAGGATACTTCTGATCATACTTCTGGTTGGAACATCGCTTTATGCACAGACGCGCCAGCCGGCAGTGGCAGGAAGCTGGTATCCCGCTGATGCTGAACAGCTCAAACAAATGCTGGCCGGTCTTTTTGACGAAATCAGCCTTGATCAGCCAATCTCTCCACCGCTGGGACTCATTTCGCCGCATGCCGGATTTATCTATTCCGGTAATGTGGCAGCTCAGGGATTTTCTCTGCTGGCAGATAAGCAGTTGGACACGATCATTCTGCTGGGCAGCAGCCATCATTATCTCGATGATGTGGTCAGCATCTATAATGGCGATTCTGCCGCCACGCCGCTGGGCAGGATCCCGATCGATAAGGAAATCTCTCAAACACTGATCGCTGCCGATACCAGATTTGTTTTCTGGCCCAAAATCCACCAGCCGGAGCACAGTCTGGAAGCACAATTGCCATTTCTGCAATTTCTCCTTGAGGATTTCAAAGTAGTTCTGATCCTCACTTCCACCAATGATTTCAAACTTCTGGATAAGCTGGGCAGCGTCCTGACTGATATTGCACGGCAGACGACCAAACAACTGCTTTTTATCAACAGCACGGATATGTCTCATTTTCATGATTACCAGTCAGCCTGCAGGATGGATCAAAAAACCATCGCACTGATCATCGGACAGGATTATGATCTGCTTCATAAAAACATGATTTCCCGAGCGTCAGAACTTTGCGGTTATCATGCCCTTTATCCTTTTCTGCAGATTATGCAAAACCTGAAAACGGAAAATCCGGTGCTGCTGAAATATGCCAATTCCGGCGATGCAGTAGGAGATACGCAATCCACTCGAGTCGTGGGGTATTGCTCCATTGTTTTCCCCCAAAAAAATCTTGAGAAGAAGAGAGAGGAATCTAACATGAAAAATGAAGACAAAAAATATCTTTTGAACTTAGCCCGAGAAAGCATCCAATATTATTTGCGGAATGGAGTTAAGCTCAAAACTCAACCGCCGGAAAATGCCGAGTTGAAAGAAGAAAGAGCTGTTTTCGTAACGCTGAATGAAAATGATAATCTGCGCGGCTGCATCGGGCATATGGAAGCAAGGATGCCGCTCTATGAAGCTGTGATCGAAATGGCTGTGGGAGCAGCTTTTCAGGATCCCCGCTTTGCTTCTGTCAGCTCTACAGAAGAATTGAACCAGATCAAGATCGAGATTTCGGTTCTTTCCCCCATGAAACGCATTTATGACTACAAGAAAATCCGGCTGGGAATCGATGGCGTCTGGATAAGAAAAGGTTTCCGCAGCGGAGTTTTCCTGCCGCAGGTGGCAGATGAAACCGGCTGGGATCTGGATACTTTTTTGGGAAATCTCTGTGCTGGCAAAGCTGGTCTGCCCTATGATGCCTACAAAGATGCCAATAGCGAGATCTATATCTATCAGGTGGAGAAGTTTCAGGAAGAGTGAGGTTTTTGAGAACGGGTGGCTTTGAGATCGGGTGAAGATGAAAACCCCAGCCGTTGGCTGATAAACCTCAGAATGACCTTCTTTTTTTGATTAGGCAGAACTCAGTGATTTTCTTCTCCGAAAAGAGAAAATAAATTTTGCAGATAGTAAGAGAAGATTTATAGTGTGAAAATTTGCCGCTTTTTTTACATTATCATTATTTTAACAAACTGCCTTAACATCTGCAGCAGAAACTTCTCAAGCTGATTCTGATCAGATAACTTTTCTGCATAATTTCGCTTGGATATCCCAAGATAACGAATCTGTTTATATTGACGATTTATAGCTGCAAGTTGAATATGGAAAATTGAAAACAGGAGGTTTTAAAAATGGCAAGAACATTTAGATTCGTCATTGTGCCGAAAGTTGAACACATCTGGTTCGATGAGGTACACAAAGGTGCGCAGACTCAGTCTGAGATCCTGAGTCGTGAGTTTGGTATCAATATGGTGGTAGATTATATGCCGCCTTCCATCTGCAATATAATCGAACAGAATGCCATCCTGGAAAAAGTTTCTGCAAACAGCCCCGATGGAATTGCCGTAGATCCGGTTGACGCTGTTAATAATATGACGGCGATCAAGAAAATTCGGGATCAGAATATTGCGGTGGTTCTGTTTGACTCACCAGCACCGGATGCCAGCTTCACCAGCATCGGCAACAACTATGCTCAGCAGGGTGTCATTGCGGCTGAACGGCTTGTCAAGATTCTGGACTACGCAGGCAAAGTGGCTGTGATGCAGGGATATCCTACAGCACCAAACCACAAACAACGTTATCAAGCTCAAATTGATGTATTGGAGAAATATCCCAATATAAATATTGTCGATGGCGGTATTGATAATGATGATATTGAGACTGCTCAAGAGCAGGCTTCGGCCGTTCTGGAATCTCATCCCGATCTGAAGGGCTACCTGTGTTGCAATGCTTCCGGTCCCATCGGCATAGCCAGGGCCATAAAAAAGGCTGGCAAGATCGGTATAGTCAAAGTTGTCGGCATGGATGGGATCAGACCTATCCTTGAGGCCATCAAGGAAGGCATCATCGATTCTTCCTCGTCAACCATTCCCAAAATGCAGGGTGCGCTGTCAGTACTGATGCTCTGGCAGGCAGCTCTGGGCGCTCCAATGCCTCAGGCTATCGATACAGGCATCGATTTGATTACCCGGGAGAATGTGGATTTATTCCTGGCTGACAAGGTCTAATGATCTGATAAACTCTCTGCCAAGCTGACACTGGAAACTTTTCTACACAAAAATAGTGTTGGAAAAGTAAAATTGTATTGCTCTACCAGTTAAGAATTCCATTGACAGGTATTTTATATTTCTTCAATTATGTAAACGTCTTTGGATTCAAAAAAAAATAAAGGAGTTATCATGCGTTTTTCAGTTATTCTTTTTTTTGTTATTTTCTTTTTAGGGAGCGGTTTGCTTTTCTCTGTAGATCAGCGAAGTGAATTAGCCCGGGAACTCACCTCCCACATGATCACAGCTGGTGATTATCAAAACAGTATTGATTATGCAACAGCAGTAGATATCTGTGGAGACTGGCTGATCATCGGAGCGCCTCTGGATGATGAAATTGCACCTGATGCAGGCAGCGCTTACATCTACCAATGGAATGGAAGTTCCTGGAGTAACGAGCATAAACTGTATGCTTCTGATGCTGAGGAAAATGACCAGTTCGGATGTTCCGTAGCAATTTCCGGTGATATGGCACTGGTCGGAGCAATGTATGAAGATACCAGAGCTAATAATGCCGGTGCGGTTTATGCCTATTATTACAATGGTGCTGACTGGATAGAGCAAAAATTGATGGCAAGCGACGGAGAAGCTAATAACCGTTTTGGTATATGCCTTGATTTCGATGCCGATACAGCCGTCATTGGCGCTCCCTACAGAAGCGAGACAGGTAATTCATCGGGAGTGATCTATACTTTTACAAGATCAGGGAATAGCTGGACTCAGGACGAAAAACTGTATCCGGCAGATGGTAATGTGTATGATTATTTCGGTTTTTCTGTCTCTATTTCGGGCAACTGGATAGCAGCCGGATCGACAGGCAATGACCAGGCAGGTAATGTATCCGGAGCTGTTTACTTCTACCAGAATTCCGGTAGTAACTGGTTAGAAAAAGAAAAAGTGATTGCCTCTGATACACAAGAGGGTGATGAATTCGGAAATGCTGTAGATATTTATGGTGACTATGCGCTGCTGGCAGCCTGGAAGGATGATGATAATGGACCGAATTCCGGCTCTGCCTATATCTTTAAAAGGATTGGTGAATCCTGGATTGAACAGGATAAACTTCTTGCCTCTGATGGAGCAACTTCAGATTATTTTGGAAATTCCGCTAGTTTAGATGGAGATTATGCCGTCGTTGGCGCTGCCTTAGATGATAGCGATGGAGTTACTAACTGCGGAAGCGCCTATGTTTTTAAAAGAAACAATGCTGAGTGGGATCAGATTGAAATTCTAACTGCAACTGAACAAAATCCTGATGATCTTTTTGGAACTCAAGTTGCAATCAGCGGCAATACGATAGCAGTCGGCTGCCCCGGTGATGACGATAATGGAATTGATGCGGGTTCGGTTTCTTCCTTTCTGAACACAGACGATGTTTTCTCCCTGTCCGGTAAAACAATGGCCAGCGATGGTTATGCTTATCGTTATTTCGGTTCAGCCCTGGACATGGATGGAAACTGGCTGGTAGTTGGAGTACCTTTCGATAATGATCTGGGTGAAGAAGCGGGAGCTGTTTACGTCTATCATTGGTCGGGAAGTGAATGGCAGGAAATCAGTAAATTCAGCGGTTCGGATACGCAAGCCGGTGACCAATTCGGAATAAGCGTAGCTATAGACGGCACAGATTTTCTGGTCGGTGCCTGGCACGAAGATACTCGAGCAAATAATGCCGGAGCCGCCTATTTCTTCGCCTACGACGGCAGCACCTGGCAGCAGCAGAAATTGATGGCGCCGGATGGTCTGGCTCATGACCATTTCGGTTATTCGGTTTCTTTCGATAATGGACTGGCTGCTTTCGGTGCGCCGGGAAGCTCTGATAACGGATCTCAATCAGGTGCAGTTTACTACAGCGAACACAGTGGAACAAACTGGCAGAATCCGGTTAAATACGTTCCTGCCGATAACACTCTTTATGATTATTTCGGCACATCCGTGGCTGTTTCGAATACACGAATCATTGTCGGCGCTCCGGGAGTTGATGATTATGGTAACGGTTCCGGTGCAGCCTATATCTATGATACTACTGCACTCACAGAGGATAAGATTTTTGCTCCGGATATTGCGGATAATGATAATTTCGGCAAAGTGGTCGCTCTGAGCGGTAACAATGCCCTGGTCAGCTCCATCAATGATGATGATAACGGACCAAATTCCGGCAGTGCGCATTTATTCAACTACAACGGTACTGCCTGGATTCATCAGCAGAAACTTGTGCCGTCCTCTTTACAGTCACACGATTATTTCGGAAGTGCGCTGGCACTTAGCAGTGATTATGCTGCTGTTGCCAGTACTCATCATTCTAACTCAGGAGAACAGGAAGGCGGAACGGTTTATATCTATCCTCGCGATTCAGACAGCTGGAATATTCTTGTTGATCTATCATTAACCGAGCCGGCAGATTATGATTGGTTTGGCAAAGCTGTAGCAATATCCGGCAATCAAGTAGCCTGCGGTTGGCCGGGCAATGACGATAACGGTATAGATACAGGCGCTGTGATGATTTACCATGACCTTGATTCCATGATGCCGCTGTATACTCCCGCTGATCTGGTTATCAATGTCACAGATACCGGTGTAAGTATTTTCTTTACTGCTGTAAGCGGAGCTACCGGTTATAAGGTTTATGCTGCCAGCTCTGTTGAAGGATCTTATTCGGAAGTTACCGGCAGCGGTTCTTTCAGCCAGAATGGAAATACTATCTGCTGGTCATCCCCGGTACTGGAAAACAATCAATTTTTCAGACTAATAGCAGTTCAGGCTGGAGAATAAAATTTCACAGTGAGCTGCAGTTAGCGATATTTTCAACAATATGACAAAGAATGTTGTATGAGAGGTGATCAGTATGAACTCGGGATTAATCGGCGCCATTATCGGCGGGGTAATTGGTCTGGCCGGAGGGATCATCGGCACATATTTCAGTATCAAAAATACCGATGGGCCTAAAGAGCGTTCTTTTATGATAAAAGCATCGCTAATTTTCTGGAGTCTCGGAATTATTTTTGTGACTCTTCTTTTGTTAATCAAATCTCCTTTAAAATGGCTGCTATGGGTTCCGTACAGCCTGATACTTCCCCTGAGCATCCGATATGTGAATAACAGAATCAGCGAATTAAAAAAGGAAGAAGGGAACAGGCAATAGATCTGTTATGAGGAATGAATTATCTCTCAGTTAATTAAATAATTTGAATCCATTAGCAGGAAAGAGAGTGCTCTGGATTTATTAGTAAAAGAAACAAGCAGGGTTTAGCCATGAAAAAAATAATGATATTTTTCTTTATATTAAGCGCGATCATAATGTGTCCGCTTCATAGTTTTGATAACAATGATTCGAAGGTTACAAACAGGCTGAATCAGCGTTCTTTCTATCGGGATGAAGTTGAACAGATAAGCATAACTTTTATTGATGAGAATCGTGATAATAGAGAGATCACAGCAGAAATCTTTCTGCCGGATGCAGATGGTGATCTGAATATAACCGAGACCGGTTTACCTTTTATCGTCTTCGGACACGGCTGGCTTACTCCTTATACGGCATATCAGACTTTGTGGGAAACGTTGGTGCCAACTGGCTGGATAATGGCATTCCCGACCACAGAAGGCGGTCTCTTTCCCAGTCATGAAGATTTTGCTTTGGATCTGGCTTTTCTCAGTTTTGCTCTGCCGCTTGCCAGTACAGATCCCCAATCACCCCTCTTTGATCTGGTCGATTCTTTATCTATTGTGATGGGACATTCCATGGGCGGCGGCTGTAGTATTCTTGCCGCCAGTTATGAGAACGACTATTCATCTGTTGTAACATTGGCAGCCGCAGCCACGACCAATCCATCGGCCATCGATGCAGCCGAAGAAGTCGAGATACCTTCGCTTACCTTTGCCGGAACAAGTGATAATGTTACGCCCCCTCAATCAAATCAAATTCCGCTTTATAACCATCTTGCTTCAATCTATAAAGGATATATTTCGCTCAATGATGTCACACATTTTAATATTTATTCGAATGATATTGTTTTTAATCTGCTGGAGCCCTGGCTGAATTATTTCCTCACGCAAGATCCTGATTTTATCGACGATTTTGAAGATCTTCTCGCTCTCTATGAAGCAGATGAAATGCTTACCTATATGATCGAAGGCAACATCACACAGCCAATTGTATACACGCCTGTTTTCTCACCGGAATCCGGCTATTATCAGCAGGCTGTCGAGTTGGAGATAACAACTGAAACCGAAGAGGCTGAAATTTACTACACTTTAGACGGCAGTGAACCGACACAGGAATCTCTGCCCTACACCGAACCGGTTTTGCTGGATTTTACAGTTACAGTAAAAGCACGAGCCTTCAAACAAGACTGGCTGCCCAGCGAGATTGCCGAAGCCTTCTATGAGATCGAAATAATCGATGCGGAAGATGATCTGCTCGCACCTTTAATAACCTCGCTTGGTTCTGCTTACCCCAATCCTTTCAATCCCTCCACCACGATCAGCTTTGAATTAACCGCAAAGGACGCGAAAGACGCTAAGATCGAAATCTACAATCTGAAAGGACAGAAAGTGAAAACTATCCTCGTCCCGGAATCTCAAAATCACAGAGTCTCAAAGTCTGCCAAGGCGGATAAATCTCAAAGCCACCCACTCTCCGTTGTCTGGAATGGAGATGATGAATCTGGGAAGCCAGTCTCATCAGGAGTTTATTACTACAAATTGAATGTTAACGGTAAAACCGAAGCTGTGAAAAAGTGTCTGCTTTTAAAATGATGGAATTGCTGCCAACAAATTAAGAGTTTCCATGCATCTCTGCCTGTCATGGAAACTCTCTTGAACAAGCTCGGTATTGATTCATCCACTTATCTCTTCTTTAACAATATTTGATGTTTTCTTCAAAATTAAATATTTTCATTCAAAAAGTTTTTTGGAACAAAATTTGTATCTATAATTAAACATGATGCGGAATAAAAATGACAAGTCAGGCAGGTTTTTGGAAGATTTCCAGAAAGGACAGATCATTCGGCACAAGACGCACAAAACCATTACAGAAAAAGAGCATCAGCAGTTTTGCGAACTAACGGTAAACTTTCATCCGCTCCACTGGAATCATCAATATGCACAATCCAGTGAATTTGGACAGATCGTAATAGTTGGCACTTATGTTGTAAGTATCGCTGTAGGTATCAGCGTGGAAGACATCAGCCTAAATGCGATTGCCAATCTTGATTATGAGCACATCATTCATCATCTGCCGGTTTTTATAGCTGATACGCTGCAGGCTGAAACAGAGATTCTGGAAGTAAGAGAATCGAAAACCAAATCAGATCGAGGAATAATCTTTGTGGAAACGAGAACATTCAATCAAAAAGAGCAATTAGTATTGAGTTTGCGAAGGCATATTTTGATTCCCAAAAGGAAGAAAAAGTGATCTTGCGCAGTCTGTTGTTCGTTCCCGGAAATAATGAAAAGCTTATTCGCAAAGCAGCTCTTTCGCAAGCAGATGCCCTTATCCTTGACCTGGAAGATTCGGTCGTGAAATCAGCCAAGCAGGAAGCTCGGGAAGTTATAAAAAGTATAATTTCTGAAGAAATTTCTGATAAACATCATGTTTTTGTTCGTACAAATGATCTGCACAGCGGCGAGATCGAAGCAGATTTTGAGCAACTTAGCTTGAAGGAAATAACAGGTTTCATCGTTCCCAAATCTTATACAAAAGAAGATATTATAACTTATGAAAAGATTCTGGAAAAACATGAGAAATTAAACGGATTTAAAAAAAATAGATTCAAATTGATACCTTTGATAGAAACTGCCTCCGCAGTACTTCATACTGAAGAAATCTGCCGGTCTTCCGAGCGCATAATCGCCGCCGCTTTCGGCAGTGAAGATTTTTGCGCCGATATCAAGGGAATTCATGATGAAGAGCATAAAAGCCTTCATACTCCGCGTGCCTTGATTGCGATGGCAGCCCGCACGACTGGAGTTATTCCCATCGACACACTTCATGTTCGAGTTCACGATCTGGAAGATCTGAAGAAGAATCTGCAGCTTGCCAGAAATCTGGGATTTGAAGGTTCGCTGCTGCTTCATCCCAAAGAGATCAGATATGCTCATCGCTTTTATTCGCCGACATCTGCAGAAGTGGAATATGCGAAAAAAGTGATCGATTTGAGCAGGCAGGCAGAAAAAGAAAAAATCCGAGTTGCCATTATCGACGGCGTTTTTATCGGACCGCCGATGCTACGGCAGGCAAAGCTGATCTTACAGAGACATGAAGCAATCCGAAAATGGGAAGACGGCAGGAAATAATAATATGTAAAAAATCAGGTAAAAAATGGAAAAATCGATCTATCAACTTCCCATAAAAGTGTTATCGCGCTTTTGGGTTTATCGCAAAAGCCAGTTTTGGAAGGCAGATGAGATCAGGCAATACCAGATGAAAAGTCTCAAGAAACTGCTAATTCACTGCAAAGAGCATGTTCCCTATTACCGGAAATTATTCAAGGAAACTGGTTTTGATCCCTCTGAATTTAACGATTTAAAAGAAATCGAAAAAATTCCAACTTTAAGCAAGCAGACAGTTCGCCAAAAACCTTCTGTTTTCATTGCCGAAAATGCAGATAAATTCGGTATCACCTGGGACAGCACCAGCGGCTCCACCGGAACTCCCCTGCATTTAATACTTTCCGATGCTGTTCAGGCAAATAAAATTGTAGCGCTTCTGCGCTGCTTTGGCTGGGCAGGTTATCGGCTTGGAATGAAAACCTTTTGCGTGCAGAGCTACTATTTCAAAGATGCCGATTACAAATTCAACCGGCTTTATAACATTTTACGATTCGACAGCAACAGACTGAAAAAAGAATCTGCCGTTTCTGTGGCGAAAGCCATCCATAAATTCAAGCCGAAATTTTTTATGGGATTTCCCTTCGATCTTCTGATGATCGGCAAATTTGCTGCAGAAGCCGGAATGAAGATTGATCCGCCCAAATCAATTTTAACTTATGGCGAAACACTTTCCCCAAAACGCAGAAAACAACTGGCAGATTTGTATAATTGCCGCGTTTTCAATTTCTATTCCCTGCACGAATCTGCTGCGATGATTGGGCAATGTGAGGAAGGTAAGTTGCATCTGATCGAAGATTTTGCTTATCATGAACTGCAGAATGAAAATCTGATCGGCACGTCCTTCTATAATTATTCCATGCCACTCATTCGTTATGAAATCGGTGATCATATCAGTTTGGATAATTCTGGAAAATGCAGTTGCGGAAGAGCTTTCAGAGTTGTAAACGACATTCAGGGAAAAGCCTGTGATGTTATTCAAACTCCCGACGGCAGAATTCTGGGAGCCGTAATGTCACACTCCATCGACAAGGCAAAAGGTGTAGTTTGCTCTCAACTCATTCAGGAAGAATCGGATCTGCTGAAAGTGAAATTGATAACCGACCAGAATTTTGACGAACATTCCCAAACAGAACTGGAAAAGGGACTGCGAAAAAGGCTGGGAAATGAAATGAAAGTTGTATTTGAACAAGTAAATGACCTGGAAAGAAGATCGAGCGGGAAAACGCCGTTTATTTTATCTAAAATTGGTAATGAATTTGAATGAAAACCAGACGGAGTGATCAAACCATGAAAATCAAAAACTGGAGAAATCTGAAAACCGAAGAACTTTTTGAAATTGCAGCAAAACTGAAACAAGAAAAAAACTGTTTCGTAATGGCTCATAATTATCAGTTTATGGAAGTTCAGCAGATCGCCGATTATGTGGGAGATTCGCTGCAGATGGCTAAAGTTGCTGCCGAAACAGATGCCGAAATGATCCTGCTTTGCGGAATTAAAATCATGGCAGAAACCGCCAAGATATTGAATCCGGGGAAAAAAGTCATTATGGGTCATCCCGATGCAGACTGTCAGCTTGCCTTGATGAAATCGCCTGACGATCTGCGAAAATTACGAGAAAAACATCCCGATGCAGAAGTTGTTTGTTATGTAAATTCTCCAGCCGCATTAAAGGCAGAAAGTACCATTACCTGCACATCGGCAAATGCTGTAAAAGTTGTGGAATCCCTTCCCAAACAGAAAAAGGTCATTTTTGTTCCCGATAAAAATATCGGTGCCTGGGTAGAATACAAAACAGGCCGCAAACTTATCATGTTCGACAGCTACTGCTATGTTCATCATGATATCGACCTGGAAGAGGTTCAAAAAATCCGCAAAATGTATCCCGATTATGAGCTGCTGGTTCATCCGGAATGTAATCTGGAAGTTTGCAGGAATGCCGATCTGGTTTGCTCTACCAGCCAGATGATAGATTACACAAAACAAAATGACAAGCTGATCATCGGGACCGAAATCGGCTTGTACGATCAACTGAAGTTTCATTTTCCCTACAAAAAACTTGTTCCTCTGCACAGCAGAATGACCTGCAGCGACATGAAGAAAACCACCCTGCAAGGTGCTGTAAAAAGCTTGTATGATGAAGCAAATGAAGTGCTTGTACCGCAGGATATTATGGTTAAAAGCAGGCGTTCGCTGGAACGGATGTTGGAAATCGTGTAACATGATGAAAAAGAAGCTCATCTTTACTTTGCAGCTGGTTGCTACGATAGTCGTTTTTTATCTGCTTATCAGCAGCTGGCAAATTTCATTGAGCGGGATCAGTAAAATTTTTGTTCAGCCTGCCTGGTTGATACTCTGCGTTTTTTTTGCTGCTGTTCTCATTCCGGTTTCAGCCGCTTTCCGCTGGAAATTATTTTTGAATGCGATCGGCATAAACTACGAGTTAAAAGAACTGATGAAGATAAATTTTCAATCGATCTTCTGGGGAACCTTTCTCCCGTCTTCCGATGGTTTTGCCGCTATTCGAATCTATAAAATTGAAAAGCGGCATAAACAAGATCATGGTAAGGCGGGAAGCTCTATTATCGCCGAAAAAATTGCCGGAATTTTCTGCCTTTGTCTGCTGGGATTGCTTTTTTCCTTCTTTGTAACAAACATTCCCGATATAATCCGGATTAGAATCATCTTTTCCTTTTTTCTGCTGCTGATACTGTTTTTGGCATTTTTAATCTTCCATAAAAAAATCAACAAATTTATTCCCGGGATAAAACCCAAAACCATGATTTTCAGAAAGATCTTTGAATTCATAAGAAATATGCATCAGACTCTGTACAATCTGCCCTTGAAACCCACTTTGACGGCTGTTTTTCCTGTGATCATTATCATTCAATTCATCACTTTTATCAATGTTTATCTGCTTTTCCAGACTTCTCAAAGCGATATTTCGCTTCTTGCTGTTTTGGCTCTCACTCCCATTATCCAGCTGATTTCTTTGATACCGATTACCTTGAGTGGTTTGGGAATTCGGGAAGGAGCCTTCGTTTACTTCTTCGGATTCCTGGGAATTCCGGCAGAAACTGCTTTTGCTGTTTCCATCCTCAATTTCCTGATTTTAAACGGAGTTCCCGCTATTATCGGCGGACTTCTAAGTCTACGAGATCAGATCACTTGCAAGGTGAAATGAAAATGAAAGAACTTTCTGTGATAATTCCAATTTTCAATGATGCGGAAGTTCTTTGTGCGCTTTATGCAAGGCTGCAGCCAGTTTTATCTAATATTACGCAAAATTATGAAATCGTTTTTGTGGATGACGGCAGCGAAGACGATTCACCAGAAATCATCAAAGAACTGCAATCCGCTGATTATCGAATCAAGCTCGTTATTCTGGCGCGAAATTTTGGACAGTCCAATGCAATTGCAGCAGGTTTGAGCGTAAGCAAAGGCGATTTGATCGTAATTATGGACAGTGATCTGGAAGATCGTCCGGAAGATATTCCCAAATTGTTAGCAGCAATGGAAGAGAATAATATTGAAATGGCAATTGCCCAGAAAGACCGGATCAATGATTCCTGGCAGCGCAGAGGGATTTCCAAACTGTTTTTTTTGTTTTCTCATGCCATCACCAATATCAAGCATCAGCAAAATCTGGGAGTTTTCAGGGTCATAAAACGTCGAGCTTATCAAAGAGTAATCAGCACTCCCAATCTGCATGGAACAATATTAAGCAGATTTTATCTGGCAGATATTTCGTATTGTGTGGTGCCGGTAATGAAGGACCAAAGATTTGCCGGAAAAAGTGGCTACGATCTGGCAAAAAAAATCAGGCTGGCCGCCGATAGAATATTACCGAATCTGCGGTTTAAAAGTTTTCAAATCAATCGTGATCCGGATTTCGTGATAAAAGAGATCATAAAGATCAGAGAAACAAGGTAAACAAGGAAATCTTATGAGTAAAAAAGTATTAATTTTAGGCGGTATGGGAAATGGTTCCGTAATTGCCAATGCCATTATCGATGCCAATCAACGAGGAATTGAAGACATTGAATTTGTCGGTTATCTGAATGATCGATTGGAAATCGGTTCGCGCCTTGAAGGCTGGCCGGTATTGGGAAAGCTAAAAGATATCGGGTATTTTCTGGCAGACGGTTATAGTTTCATCAATACAATCTATAAAATCGCTGGACAAAAGGAAAGAATTGAGCTTTTCGAAAAGCTGCAAATTCCAGAAATTTCTTTGGCTTCTTTTGTTCATCCGCTGGCTTATCTGGCTCCAAATGTGAATATTTCACCCGGCACAGTGATCATGCCGAATGCCTCCATTTCCAGCGGAACAGAGTTGGGAAAATGTTGTTTGATCATGGTAGGAGCAACAATTGGTCATAACTGCAAGATTGGCGAGCACTGTCATTTTGCTGCTCAAAGCTGCATCAGTTCTTCTGTAACGATTGAAGATGGAGTTCATATCGGATTGAATGCCTGTGTACGAGAAAACGTTTCTATCGGCAGGAATGCGGCTTTGGGAATGGGATCTGTTTTATTACACGATCTACCAGCAGATGAAATCTGGGCTGAAAATCCGGCAAGGTTTCTGAGAAAAACAAACTTACAAGGAGACTTTGAGATTTTGCGACGATGAGAAGTGAGATTTATCCACCTATGGCGGAGATGAGAAATGAGTAAGATCGCCATTCTCCAATCCAACTACATACCCTGGAAAGGATACTTTCATATCATCCAGAAGGTCGATCATTTTGTGTTTCTGGATACAGCCCAATATACGGTGCGCGACTGGCGCAACCGCAATCAGATCAAAACGCCGGAAGGCAAAATCTGGTTAACCGTGCCCACGGGCGGAACTCAAAAAATGAAGGTCAATGAGGTAAAAATCGATAATTCACAGAATTGGGCGGAAGAACATTTTAAGTGCCTGCATTTCAATTATGGCCGATGCAGATATTTTGCAGAAATTCTGCCATTTCTGCAAGAGATCTATTTGGAAAACAAATGGGTTCTTTTAAGTGAATTGAATCGTGAGATCATCACACAAATCTCTGAGATGTTAGGCATCAAAACCAAGTTTCATCTCTCTTCGGACTTCATCCTGCCAGGCGGAAAGAACGAGAAGATCATCTCCATTGTTCATCAATTGGGTGGCACCGAATATATCAGCGGTCCCGCTGCCAAAGCCTACATCGATGAAGAGCTTTTTGCAATCAACGAGATTAAACTTATCTATATGGATTATTCGCAATACCCCCTTTATCCGCAGCCTTGGGGAGAGTTCGATCACTCTGTTTCCATATTTGATCTGCTTTTCTGTGTCGGCAGAGAAACAGCAGCAGATTTCATCTGGAATTTTAAAAACTCGGAGAGCACATGAAAATAAAATTCAATAAACCTCTTCTGCTTGGAACAGAAATCGAAAACCTGAAAAAACTCTATCAGAAAGAAAATGACGATCAATTTGTTCTGGAATGCCAAAGGATTCTGCAACAGAGTTTCAGCTGTCGATCTGCACAATTGACATCTTCCTGTACAGCGGCGATGGAGATGATCGTAAAACTGCTGGCAATAGACCACACTGCTGAGATCATCATGCCGTCATTCACACAGGTGGGAACGGCAAATCCTTTTATGGCCGTTGGTGCCAAGATCAAATGGTGCGATATTCGACCTGATACAAAAAACATTGATGAAAACCTGATCGAATTGCAGATTAATTCCCGGACAAAAGCACTTGTTATCGTGCATTATGCCGGTATTGCCTGCGAATTGGAGGCGATTTCCAAGCTTTGTAAAAAGCATAATATTTATTTAATAGAAGATTGTGCCATGTCTATCGGAAGCAGTTATGAGGGAAATCCTTTGGGCAGTTTTGGTGATTTTGCTGTGGTCAGTTTTCATGAAACCAAAAATGTTCATTGCAGTGTGGGTGGTGCACTTCTTATAAACAATGATAACTTTATTGACCCTGCCGAAAGCCTGATAAACTGCGGTACAAACAGAAAACAGTTTGAATCCGATAAAACAGACCATTACAGTTGGATAAGAGTAAGTTCAAATTATCAAATGAGCAAACTTCAAGCTGCATTTCTGCTGACGCAGCTGCAAAAACTGGCAGAAATAAACTCCCAGAGAAGAAAAATCTGGAACTACTATTTTACTTCACTCATGCCTTTTTTGGAATCAGACTCTTTACCGTTTGTTCCAGATAAATGCGATCATAATGGACATTTATTTTATCTTACCACCCAATCGGAAAGCCCAAGAAACGAGCTGATCTGCTTTATGGAATCTCATGGCATCGAAACTGTGTTTCATTACATTCCACTGCACAATGCACCGATTTGGAAAGGAAAAACCATCTCTCTGCCGATCACCGAAATAGTAGCTTCGACGATTTTGCGTTTACCTCTATACTTCGATTTACGGCAGGAAGAGCAGGACCTCATCATTCAAAAATTGATAGAATTCAAAATAAAATGAAAAACTTCAAATATTTCTGGTTGATCTTAATAATTTTCGTTCTCTATTTTTCGCCTTATTTTCTGAAAGGTAAGGCGACTTATATCACTGTTCACGACAACCTCAATCAATTGAATATGCAGGGAATTTTCGATGGAAAGATGCAGGCGAGATTCTTTCCGCAGCCGGAAATGGAGGAATTCACTTTACCGACAACGCATTCGATCTTTCATCTGGCGCATCTCAAGCTGGATAAGTTTTTTTTCTTTTTTGATTATTTCTGGGGATTTGTTTTCAATGAGATTTTTTTCCGGCTGCTGGCATTTTGCGGGTTTTTCCTGTTACTGAGAGATTATCTGGTCAAAAATCAGCTTTCACGCTTGCGAATCGGCTGGCTGTCTTTTGCTTTTATCACCTTGCCTTTCTGGTCACAGGGCAACCTTTCCATCGCGGGTATTCCACTTCTGATCTGGGCTTTGCTCAATTTAATTACAGGTCGAAAAACTCGCATTTCCGTTTTTGCCTTCGCTTTCTTTCCCTTTTATTCCAATCTGTTTCTGTCCGGAATTTATTTGATTTTCTTCTTTCTGGTATTGATTATCTTTCTGGCAGCAAAAAGGAAACTGAATATACCTTTGATCGTTGCTTTTTGTTTGTTTCTTCTGGGCTATATCATCAGCCACCTGCCGGTTTTTCTCAATCATTTTATTTATCAGATTCCCACCAATCGCAGTGACCAGATATTGGCAGGTTTCAATCTCTGGAGCAGCCTGAAAGTGATGATCTACAATTTTTTCCTTTCCTATAAACTTTCTCCCAGCCTGCATCTCCCTGTAATTTTTCCATCCTCTCTAATTATCACATTTATCTTGATTCTCCGAAGAGATAAAGCGCGACTGAAAGCTATCCTGCCTTTCTGGTTTATGCTGTTATTTTTTCCTGTTTTCTATGGTTTTTTCTACTGGCAGCTGGTTCTGGATTTTTATAATCGGGCTGGTTTGGGGTTCCGGCTGGAGCGCATCTATGTTCTCAATCCGGTCGTCTGGTTCCTGCTCTGGAGTCTTCTGCTTGGCTGGCTGGCAAAGATCTTTCCCGGCAAAATATTCAGAACAATTTTTATTTTGTTGATTGCAGCTCAACTGTTTATTAATTTTCGAACTTACACCTGGCAGGCTTATTCCCGTAAACCAACGTTTCAGGAGTTTTTTTCGGAAAAGCAATTTGCCACCCTTCGCCGAAACCTGCCGGAAAAAGATGTTCGTATCGGCTGTATCGGTTTCTATCCGGCTGTGGCAAACTACAACGGCTTTAAAACGGTGGATTCCTTCAGCGCCTACTATCCTTTGGAGTATAAAGATAAATTCAGGAAGATCATTCAGGCAGAATTGGATCGCAATTCAGAATTGCAGGAATATTTTGATAATAAAGGTTCGGCTTTGTATTTGTTCGATGACAAACTGGGAACAACTTATCGGGATCAGGAAGAAGTAAAAAAAATCGATAGTATCACCTGCGAGCTGGACTTGAATGAATTGGTGTATCTGGGCGTGAAATATCTGTTTTCTGCTGTTCCCATCGACAATGCAAAAGAGATCGATCTGCGAGAATTAGATTTCGAACGAAAAGCGGAAGATTATTATGATCTGCATATTTATGAGATTTGCGATGTTGAATAACACCAGACACGCTGCAAGAATGTTTGAGGAAGAGCTTCTCAGAGACAGGAGAATTTCCTTGCACAGTTTCAAAAAGCTTCGTTAGTTTGATGGAGAAAGGAGGATTAAAATGCGATGCAAACTTATTCTGCTGTTAATTTTACTTCCTGTAACAATTTATTCTGAAACTCACATTCTACCAGGAAATGTGAGCGGAACATGGACTTTCCCAAATCAGCCCTATCTGATCGAAGGGCAA